>JACCDH011706296.1_pt1 | contig 27116 bp, 24 predicted proteins | sample 7442481 | NCBI WGS metagenome assembly JACCDH01 (sample SAMN15323433, study PRJNA562643) | freshwater metagenome | isolation source: river surface water | place: USA:Blue River Watershed | collected 2017-08-15 | reverse complement strand
GATGTTGATGTGGTGATGACTCTCAGAATCCAAAAAGAACGCATGGAATCAGGCCAAGTACCAGAGGGTGATGCATTCTTCAAGCAGTGGGGTCTTACTCAGTCAAGATTAAAATTGGCGAAACCTGATGCGATTGTGATGCACCCGGGACCTATGAACCGTGAAGTAGAGATTGCCAGTGATGTGGCGGACGGTCCTCAGTCAGTGATCCTCAAGCAAGTGACCTTTGGGATTGCGGTGCGCATGGCCGTGATGTCGATTGTGGCGGGGAATTAAAAGCGAAGACTAAAGATAAAAGTAAAAGAAGAATAAGAAAATAAGCAAGACAAAAGAAAAATCATAAATAGAGATGGCCAAGGAAAATTCCTTGGCCTTTTTCATTGGATCAGCAAGGATCAACTTTGATGATGCCAAATGGAAAATCTGAAGGTGTTAAAGAAATCTTCACGTCATACCCAATCATGGTGATGGCGTGAAGTAAACGCAAGAACTCAACGTGCTTGTGATCTCCATTAAAGAACTGAATTGATTTGGTTGAATTAAGACCAAGACTGCCCATGCGTGTAATGAGGTTTGGATTCTTAAGTTTTGCCTTTTGAATGAAGAATTCGCATGCTCGATTCTTAGTAGTAATCATAGAAGCTGGCTTTGCCTCCATTTCTAGTTCGGTCACAAATGTAGCATTTATGGCTGCTGCTTGCTCACTATTAATGCCTGTGTCATGTGGAAAATACTTCATACGAATACCCATTGATATACCTCTTTCTTAAAGTTAAGTAGAAAAATATCCAATAAAGAGGATGGTCATGTTTGTATAGCGAATAGTTCTGATATTGTTGTGGGAAAATTCTTACATCAATGAAATTAGCGGTTAGGAGATACTAGAAAATCTATATAAAGCAAGCCAAATTAGTTACTCATATTTATTTTGTTAAATCTTTAGTATTTCCTAAAGATACAATAAGCATATTACTTGGTTGATGTAGGTCTATTTAATCTAGTTTTATGATAGTAAAAGCGCCTAAAACTTACTGAGCTGCTTGAATCAACTGCTATAAGATAGTTAATCAAAAAAACATTTAGGTGTTCAATTGGACCAAAAAATCAAATCATATTAAATGGCATTTCATCCACATCAATGTCAGAGAAGAGTTTAGAGCTTTGGAATATCGCCAGACTTAAGGCTTTGGAGTTTTTGTCCAAATGTGAAATTCAAAAAAATCAAAAAGAAAAATCAAGTTATCGATCGAGCCTCTCTACAATCGTAACTTCTTCATAAAACTTTTGGATATTGTTAGTGGCTGGCCTCCCATCAGATCAACTAAAACAGTTTCTCGATTGATTAAATTAATACATTAACAAATCTTAATGTTTAGCTAGATTCCTACTTATTTTGATAATTAATTTAGCCTGAGTATATGTGAATCTTGAAAATCATTTACAATGTAACGAAATATTATATGTTTTTATATTCGAATTATTTAAAATTGTCTTCAGTAGCATTAAAACGTACTACGCATACCGTCAATGACATAGTTTGCGGTAGCCTTTACGACTAATTTTACATTTCCAGATTTCACTCATATTTTCAAGTAATTACCTACTTTAAAGTCATGCTCACGTTACAGAAAAATTTAAATATGAAGCAACGCGAAATTGACCCCCTAGTGGTCGAAGCTGGTATCCAAGAAGCTCCACCACTATTAGAGGGTAAAGCCCCTTCAAGCACTGCTCCATGAAAATCGCCATCGCCGGCACTGGCTTTGTCGGGCTTTCTAACGCCATCCTCTTGGCCCAGCACCACGAAGTGGTCGCTTTAGATATTGAGTCAACCAAAGTTGATCTACTTAACAATAAACAGTCACCTATTGAGGATGCCGACATTGCGCATTATCTTGCGCACAAACCCCTCAATCTAAGGGCTACACTAGATGGACGGGAAGCATATAAGGACGCGCATTTTGTAATCATTGCCACCCCTACCGATTTCGACCCTAACAGCAACTACTTCAATACAAAAAGCATAGAGGCGGTTATTAGAGATGTGATGGCTATCAACCCCCAGGCGGTAATGGTGATCAAGAGTACTGTACCGGTCGGCTATACCGCCAAAACTGCCCAAGCCCTTGGCACAACCAATCTAATATTTAGTCCCGAATTTTTACGCGAGGGCAAAGCTTTGTACGATAATCTCCACCCTAGCCGTATTGTGGTCGGCGAGGAGAGTAAGCGTGCAAAAGTCTTTGCGAATTTACTTAAACATGCTGCCATCAAACAAGACGTCCCGGTGCTGTTCACTAATAGCACCGAGGCCGAGGCCATTAAACTCTTTGCCAACACTTACCTGGCGATGCGCGTGGCTTACTTTAATGAGCTTGACACTTATGCAGCGATCCATGGACTCAATGCCCAGCAGATTATTGATGGTGTCTGCCTTGATCCCCGCATAGGTCTTAACTATAACAACCCAAGCTTTGGCTACGGTGGTTACTGTCTACCAAAGGACACCAAGCAACTGCTGGCTAATTACCAAGCTGTACCGCAGACGCTTATTCAAGCGATTGTGACTTCCAACAGTACTCGTAAAGATTTTATTGCTCAAGAGGTTATACAGCTCGCTGAGGCACAAGCCCAGCAAATTGGTCAAGTCGGCGCTAAACCTGTGGTGGGCATTTACCGCCTTATCATGAAGGCTGGTAGCGACAACTACCGCGCCAGCGCTATACAGGGAGTGATGAAGCGCATCAAAGCAAAAGGTATTGAGATGATTGTTTATGAGCCGGTATTAGAAGAGGCTGAGTTCTATAATTCGCGAGTGGTGAATGACCTGGCTGCATTCAAGCAGCAGGCCAGCGTTATCATAACTAATCGGCAAACTAAAGCTCTGGCTGATGTAGCCAGCAAGGTTTACACCCGTGATTTGTTTGGGAATGACATCTAGTTTATTTATAATCAATTAACTTTTTCGGTTTCGAATGAAAAACTACAGTTCTAGCTTGCGTACGCTAATCACTGGTGGGGCTGGCTTTCTTGGTTCACACCTTTGTGAACGCTTATTGAGTGACGGTCATGATGTCATTTGTTTGGATAATTTCTTCACTGGCACTAAACAAAACATTGAGCATTTGCTAGATAACCCGCGCTTTGAACTCATACGTCATGACGTGACTTTTCCGCTCTATGTTGAGGTTGATGAAATCTATAATCTAGCATGTCCAGCTTCCCCAGTTCACTACCAATATGATCCTGTACAAACTACCAAAACTAGCGTGTATGGTGCGATTAACATGCTTGGGCTTGCTAAGAGAACTAACGCAAGAATCTTTCAAGCCTCGACAAGCGAAATCTACGGCGACCCTGAAGTTCATCCGCAACCAGAAAGCTACTGGGGTAAGGTCAATCCTATCGGCCTTCGATCCTGCTACGATGAAGGTAAGCGCTGTGCAGAAACACTATTTTTCGATTATCGACGTCGGCATGCGATAGACATTAAAGTGGCACGCATTTTCAACACCTACGGTCCTCGCATGCATCCCAATGATGGTCGGGTGGTGAGTAACTTCATTGTCCAGGCACTTAAGGGTGAGCCTATCACTCTTTATGGTGACGGCAAGCAAACTCGCTCGTTCTGCTATGTCGATGATCTGATCGAAGGCTTTGTGCGTTTAATGCATATGCCTGAGTACTTCTCTGGCCCAGTCAATATCGGGAACCCTAACGAATTTACCATGATTGAATTGGCCCAAAAAATCAAGACCCTTATTGGATCTAAGTCGCCATTTGTTTATAAGCCGCTTCCAGCTGATGATCCCAAGCAACGTCAACCAAATATTCAATTTGCTAAAGATGAGATGGGATGGGAGCCTAGAATTCAATTAGAAGATGGTTTGCTTAAAACGATTGAATATTTTGAGAATTATCTATTGTGAATTTACCAATGAAAGACTATGATTTTCTGATAGTTGGAGCTGGTTTTTTTGGCTCAATTTGTGCTTATGAATTGACAAAAAAAAATTTCAAGTGTTTGGTTGTAGATCGAAGAAAACATATTGGTGGAAATTGCTACACTGAACAAAGAGATGGGGTTAATCTCCATGTTTATGGCCCGCATATATTCCATACATCAAATGATTTTGTTTGGTCTTGGATAAACCAATTCGTTTCATTTAATAGCTTTAGGTTAACACCTGTAGCAAACTACAAAGGTGAAATATACTCGCTTCCATTTAATATGTGGACTTTTAACAAGTTATGGGGTGTGGTGACTCCTGATGAAGCAATGGAAGTAATTCGGCTGCAATCATCAGGTATCGATGAACCAAGAAATCTTGAAGAACAAGCGATTAAGACGGTTGGTGTTGATGTATACGAGAAATTAATTAAGGGCTATACAAGTAAGCAATGGATGAGAGATCCAAAAACACTTCCAAAAGAAATCATTAAGAGAATTCCCGTTAGGTTTACCTATGATGCGAACTACTTTAACGATAAATACCAAGGGATTCCAATAGGTGGGTATACGCAAATATTTGACAAGCTTTTGCGAGGGATTGAAGTAAAGTTGGGAATTGATTACTTGAGTGAAAGGTCCGTCTTAAACAATATTGCAAATCGTATTATTTACACTGGACCAATTGATGAGTATTTTAACTATTCAGAGGGTAAGTTGGAGTATAAAACTACTCGCTTTGATCATAAATGTATTGACACATCAAACTTTCAAGGTGTAGCTATGATGAACTACACGGATATAGATACTCCGTTTACAAGAACAATCGAACATAAGCATTTTGAATTTTTAGATACTCCCACTAGCTGGGTATCATGGGAGTATCCTGAAAAGTATGTCGCTGGGAAAACTGAGCCTTTTTATCCAGTTAACGATAGAAAAAATAATCTAATTTATTCTAAATATAACGATCTAGCAAAGATGGAGAGTAATGTTATGTTTGGTGGGCGACTTGCTGACTATAAATACTATGATATGCACAATGTTATCGAAAAGGCTCTTAATTTTGTAGACTCCATTGCGAGAAAATGATGAATGTTTTGGTAACTGGTGGAGCTGGATATATTGGAAGCCACGCTTGCAAGGCACTTGCCGCAGCTGGCTATAATCCGATTTCATACGATAATATGTCGTGTGGCCATTCATGGGCTTGCAAGTGGGGGCCACTTGAGATCGGCGACATAGGTGACCGAAATCGTTTAAATTTTGTGATTGAACTCTATAAACCTGAAGCGGTAATGCATTTTGCTGCTTCCGCTTATGTAGGTGAGTCTATACAAAATCCTGGTAAGTACTATCGCAATAATGTTGGTGGTACGTTATCACTATTAGAGGCTGTTCGTGACCATGGTATCGATAAGTTTGTTCTTTCAAGCACATGTGCTACTTATGGTACGCCTAATATCGTACCTATTTCTGAAGATCATTCTCAGCATCCGATAAACCCGTATGGCGCATCTAAGCTTATGGCCGAGAGAATGCTCGCTGATTTTGAATCTGCTCATGGTATTAGATCAATTTCATTAAGATATTTTAATGCGGCTGGGGCAGACGCTTCCCTTGAGATTGGTGAGGTCCATAACCCAGAAACTCATCTCATACCACTTGTATTGGATGCTGCTACTGGCATTGGCCCGCCAGTAACGATTTTTGGCAATGATTACGACACGCCAGACGGTACATGCGTTAGAGACTATATCCACGTTAGTGACTTAGCTGATGCCCATTTGCGTGCACTTGATTCCTTAAAAGCTGGGGCTGATAGCTCTGCTTATAACTTAGCAAACGGAAAAGGTTTTAGTGTGCAAGAAGTTATTGAATCTGTGGAGCGGGTAACCGGTTTGTTTGTCCCAAGAGAGATAGGTCGTCGGCGCGTGGGTGACCCTTCAAAATTGATTGGTGATTCTAGTCGTATTCGAAAAGAACTCGGATGGCAGCCTCAATATTGCAAAATTGATGAAATTATTATTAGCGCTTGGCGATGGCATCAATACCAAATGATGCTGAATAAAACTAAATAATTAAGCAATTTCGCTTTTATATTTAATTCCTTGTATACCACCGCTGATAGAGAAAACTACTTTTTGAAGAAAAATTGTTATGAAAAAAATAGAACAAATCGCTAAAAAAGTCAGAAATAAAATTCTTTTTTTAGGGGTTGGGCCTTGGGGTTATTTAGAAGATAAAGTTATCAAAAGTTCTCAGTTTGGATTTTTTGGTGAATTTGGATATGGAGTAATCTCATGGTTGCCTTATTTGAAATATCTCTCGGAGTGTGGATTTAAAATAAGTGGGGTTGGGATTCAAGGGCAAAGACCTTTATGGAATTTTGCTTCTGAGTTCACTGGACTTAATATTCAAGCAGGCGATTCTTTTGGATCTGATTTTGAAATAAGGTTGGCAAAAAAAATGTTAGGAGGAGGTGCCAAAATCATTGCGCCAGCCAACGAGCGTAGATATGGGCTATATGTAAATGGTGAAATGTGGGAAAATCCTTTCCTTCATCAACGAATTTTCGTAAAAAACTACTCTCGGCTGACTCCTGACTTTATTGAGCCAAAAATATACGAGCCTTATGTAGTGATAAATTTCAAAAACTATTTTAATTGGGGTAATCCTGACATAGTAAATTTTTATGTTGCGAAGGAAATATCTCATATAGTTAATTTTTTTGGTAAAAGAAATATTAAAGTTGTTTTAAATAGATTTCCTTCTCCCCTCGAGGCTACAAGTATTTATACGGATGATTCGGAGATATTAAAAGATTTATGTAATGATTTGATGATTGATATGGCTCCTTACTATGACGAGCTCGATACGCTTGACGAAAAAAATGCTCTTCAGTTTGGACTTTTAAAAAACGCGCAACATATTTTTGCAACACAAGGTGGTAACGCCGCAATTTCGATAGTTATGGGCAAAAACGTTTCTATATTGATGCGCGGTGGTAGTGACTGGCCAGATTATAAAAGCCTTTCAGAAATATATGATGTGTCAATAGATATTGGATATGAATTAAATCAATTTAGGGTATTTCAAAAGATTGCCTAGTTATTTTCATCTTGGATTTTTAATAGTGTGTGATTTTTACATTTTGAAATTTCTAATGTGATCTCAACATCATCTTTGAGCCCTAGCCAAAACTTTGCCATCATTGGGAGTGAAATGAAAGTATGTGCTTAAAATAAAACTTCTTAGTTGTGTTTGGAGGGCGGTAATATTGTAGGAGTTCTTGGAGGAATCTTAGGTCCCCTTAACCCTTAAATTAACGGAGTCTACTTAGCTTAATATTATATTTAAAAATAACTAAGTAAAAAATTAGGGCCTTTAGACCCTAACTTCCCCAAAAAGTTGAAAATAATAACAAAGTTATTGGTGTTGGCTATGGATGGAGTCAGAGATAGATCAGAGCACTCGTCAAAAAATGATAACCAATGCGCTTGCGCTAGTTCCTAGTGACCTCAAGGCTAAGCATGACAAGATTTGGTAGTTCACGACTTGCTTCGATGCGCGCCTCGAGTCTTTGTTGAAGCTAGCCATCCAGAATTGGTTGGTCTTTTGGATAGCTCCACTCAAGATGTTGGAATTAATGAAGTGAACTCATTTAATTTAGTCCTCCATTGTTTTGTATGTGCTGTAAACTTCAATAAATTAGTGGTGAGATTCACATTTTTACTGTCGAGTAGGATCAGGCAATAGCAAGTTCAGTCTTTAAACCCAGATAAGATTTCTTGATTAGAGAAGTCAATAAGTTGTGGCAATTGAAGTAATTGTTGCAAAATTATTGGAAAGACTTTGCAGGGCTCTAGAAATTTGCCAGTAAATGAATTTGGCCTTGTGCGGATTAATACCAAAGTAGCAACTGATCATGGCTGCATTACGTCTTCACTTCGAAGACTTTGCGAAAATGAAGACTTAGAGGTTAGAACCCTTGAAATTTGAAAAAAACTCTCTCTATAGAGCAATTTCAAAGAGCATGTTTTGTCGCTATGCCGTCTACGCAGCCAATCTTTTTTCTATGATGGTGCTCGCCCGTATTTTCACCCCTCAGGACTTTGGGACTGTGGCAGCCATTTTAGTGTTCTACATATTCTTTCAGCTAATGGCCGAGGCTGGTCTGGGCCCGGCAATTATCAACCTCGACAGTCTGGATCGAGTTGACAGGAACGGACTGTTCGGTTTTACCATTTTCGTAGGTATCGGACTCGCACTTTTATTTGCCATACTAGCACCAGCATTCCTATTTTTTTATGCGCTACCACGTGTAGATGAAGTGGTTCCATACATCGCAATCAGCATTTTCTTTTTTGCGGCAAGCATTGTCCCTAATGCACTCTTGCTTCGTGATCAAGCATTTTTCCGCATAGCTATGATTGGCCTGTTCGCTGAATTGACCAGCACATCCGCAGTAATAAGCCTTTATTATTTAGTAGATCCTCTACAAGCTCTAGCCTCAAAGGCAGTATTCAGTGCGGGAAGCTCTTTGTTACTAGCTTGGTTTTTCTCGGCAAAGACAGAATTTGGGCGCCCTTTACCTGGCGCCAAATTTTCTGCTATCAGACCTCTCCTAAGCTTTTCCAGCTATCAGTTCGGCTTCAATTTAATTAACTACTTTTCTCGTAATATTGACAAAATTTTGATTGGTAAATACATGGGCGCAAATGTCCTAGGGATATATGATAAAGCCTACCAGTTAATGACTTATCCCTTAATGTTATTGACGTTTGCAATGACTCCAGCTATTCAGCCTGTAATACGTAGACATGCAAACGACCTAGAAAAAGTAGAAGTTTTGCACCGTGATTTCACATTCAAGATATCTATTCTGGGTGCCACAGCAGGGCTATTTATATTTTTTTTTGCAGACTGGATTATTCTAGTTATGCTTGGCGAACACTGGCTTGACATGATCCAAATTATTAGGATACTTGCTATTGCAATTCCGGTGCAGGTGGTGCTCTCTACCAGTGGAAGCTTTTTTCAAGCAATGAACCGAACAGACATATTATTTCTAAGTGGTTTACTGTCGGCTTCGGTGATGGTATCAGCCATCATTTTTGGCATTGTTACATTTGAGGTAGAAAACCTTTGCTGGGCATTGGTTGTAGCTTTTCATATCAATTTTATTCAAGCTTACTACTTAATGTATAAAAAAGTCTATTCAAAACCGTTGCATTTCTTCATGGTCGGGATGATGCCTGCGGCAGTAGTAGTAGTATTTATGATTTGTTACGCTTTATAAGCTCTAGAACTATTAAGAGTGGTAATCCCTACTATAAAAAAATGTCAACATTTAAACGCTAGGTTTACAGACGAACTTTTAAATATTAATTTATTTAACAGCATCAAAAATGTTAAAGTGATTATGAATATTTGGCCGATAAAGTAAAGTAAGTGAAGACAACTTAATCAACTTATTAATATGATTTTTATGATATTAATTTTGAAATTTTTTTAATTTAAACTATGAATAATTAATTTAATTAGGATAAAGACCAAAATTATAAATAAAAAATAATAAAAAATTAATATATTTTTTTAGTAAAAAATTTACTATATTATTTAATTAAAATAACCATATAAATAAAAAATGATAAATTCACGCTGGCAACTTTTAATTTTTTCTTTTATTTTATCAGCCCCAATATTTATAAGCATTGATAGGTATAAAAAAATAAATTTATCCCGAACTGCAGAAAACTTTGATTATTTAATATCAATGCCTTTATCATTAATTTTCTTTATTGGTTTAATTTTATATTGGCTGGTGAGATCTATATTTATTAATAAAATTGAAATTAAATTAACAGGGCTTAGTATTTTAATTTTCTTATCATCAACTGCATGGATTTATTCATTAATTAATAGTGATTATCTTAAAAATAATTTATTAATTTTATTAATATTTATATATATATCTGCAGTTATTCAAACATATCAAAAAATAAATCATGATTTATATTACAAGTTGATAAAATCTATGATGGATTGGAGTTTAATATTTGGTTTGTGTGCAGTAATTGCATTTTATATAAATGATAGAATTATTATTTTGGGCGAAATATATCCAAGTATTATTAGTATATATAATTTTGAACAATATTATTCACTTGGATGTGTATTACTTTATGGTTTATATTATAATAAATTCAAAGATAAAATTGTAAATTTTATATATTTTATACTTATTGAAGTGACTGTGTTGGTTTCTAGTAATTTAACAGCGCAGGTAATGTTGATTATTATTCCAATAATTAATATTTTATTTATTAATAAAAAGCTAAAAAAAAATGAGATTAATTACTATTTAAGATTTTTATGGATAATTGCTATCATAATGATTCCTATTCTATTTCCAATAATATCGTGGATGGTGCTTTCATATTGTCAAGATAGCTTCACGTCTTTAGAATCAAGTGGTATTGGTCAAAGAATTATTATTCACTACAAAATTATTGAAAATATAAATATTGAAAACTTTTTTACTGCATTGTCAATGTCATCAAGTATTAATAATTTAATTAATGAACCTCATCACCAGTTTCTAAATTATTGGTATTATGGAGGTTTTATCCAAATGATACTAACTATTTCATGTTATTTATTTATGATTATAAAATTGGAGGAGTATGATTTCTTAATATACTCGATCTTTTACTTATTAGTAAGTACAATGCTTGAGGCTTTTACTCATCCATACTTGTTGATTCAATTTTTTTTACTTGTCTCATTAGCATATAATTTAAATAAAAAAAGATATATATCACATAAATAGATATTAATAATTATAATTTCTATTACTTGAGATAATAATTTAAAATAATGATTATTTTGGTGTAAAGTATCTGAATAAAAACATAAAATTATCTATATTAAATCAGGGTGTGCCAAGGATGGAATTGTGCTTAAATATTCTGAACTAAGATAATTAAAAATAGCACCATGTTTTTCATTAAAACTTGATTGCTCATGCAATAACACTATTTTATCTCTTTTAAATGCTTGTTTAAATGGTGAGATAGTAATTGGATAGTATTGATTCATCTCAAGATATGTGAAGGTTTAACAGTTGAAATAACAAGTGTCAGAATTAGCAAGGGTATAACTAACTCTTAAATATAGTTTGTGTTCGTAATCAAATAACATATTGACATCATATTAACGTATATGATGCTAATAGTAGTTTTTATTAACGAGCAAGAAAGAAATAGGATAAATTTCAGGTATACTAGTAGTCAAAGCAAGAAAAATTAAGTGGCCTAAAGCCCCTTGAGCTTCTCTAATAACATCTTAAGTAAGATTGGTAAATATTTTTTGAATATAAATATGAATAATTATGCAAGAAATGTATTTTTTATAGATGCATTTTAAATTATTAGATAGATTATTAGTAGAAGGATAGCTATACCAATAGCTTATGTTGAAATAATTAAGATAAGAATATATATAAGATTAAGAAATATATGAAAATATTGCATATATGCTTGGCAAATTATTATGCTGATGGGCATTCCTACCAGGAAAATCTCTTACCGGAAGAACATAAAAGGATGGGATATGAAGTTGAAGTTATCGCATCAAGAGAAACATTTGATTCAAATAATAATATATCATATATAAATGCAAAATCATATACAAATAATCATGGTATTAAAATAACAAGATTAGATTATATCGATTTTATACCATTCTACCTTAAAAAGAAGCTTAGAAAATACAAAAATCTCAGAATGGAATTGATAAAATCAGATCCTGATATAATTTTTATCCATGATATTCAATTTTTGAGTGCTTACGAATTGGTTGCTTATATTAAGCTAAGACGAAAAAAGAAACATATAAGAGTAATAGCGGATTGCCATGCTGACTTTTCAAATAGTGCTAGAAATTTTATTTCGTACAGATTTCTTCATAAGATTATATATAAAAAATGCGCTCAAAAATTAAATGAGGTAGTTGATAAGTTTTTTGGTGTTTTACCATCAAGGGTTAAATTTTTAAATGAGGTTTATGATATACCAAAATCAAAAATTGATTTCTTAAATATGGGTGCAGATAAAATGTATATTGATATCTCAAATGAATTAAATATCAGAGATAAAATATTAAATAAATATAAGTTAGAAAAGAAATACAACTATGTATTAACTGGTGGACGTATAGATAAGTATAAAATATTGACAATTGAGCTAATGAAATTATTTAATGCGAACCCTATTGATAATGTTAAATTAATTATAATTGGAACTGTATCAAATGACTTGAAGGATGAATTTTTTAAATTAATAAAAGAAAGTTCCAATATAGTTTATATGGGATTTATGAAAGATGCTGCTGTAAATGAGATAATTATAATCAGTGATATTGGGGTATATCTAGGTAGGCATTCTGTTCTTTGGGAGCAAAGTGTAGGTCTAGGCTTGCCTTTGATATTAAAAAGTAATGAACATGAATATTTAAACCATAATAATAATATACTGGTAGTTGATAGCGCTGACGATGCATTAAAGTTAATTAATTTTTTAATAGACAATGAAAATTTAAAAGAATTAAAGAATAATGCATTGCATTTTACGAGATTAAAATTCTCATACGAAAATATTGCAATTAGAAGTTTACAATAAATGCTATATTGATATTTAAATTTATATTTTCATCTAAGTTTTCTTTATTACATGTTTATGATTCAATTAGTAATATTAATTTTTTTATTTAAAAAATGAATAAAAAATTCTTAATAATATGCCCTTATTTTTTACCAGGTCAAAATGGTGGAGGTCCTGTCGTCAGTGTTTTAAATATGGTGCCATATTTTGAAAGATTTGGATATGACATAATTACTAGATCTAACGATTACGGTGGTAAATTTTATGATTTTAAAGAATTTCAAAAAATCCCGTTGTATTTAAGAAATAATATTTATTATATTAAATATAGATTTCAGCTGATTAAAAAAATTATAGAATTATTAAAAAGAAATGATTATAAAATAATCTATATTAATAGTTTTTTTGACCCATTTTGTATTATTTCACTATTAACTGTTATCTTTATGTTTAGAGGCTCGTCTGTTATTTTGGCTCCACGAGGTGAGCTGGATCCAAACTGCTTATTAATAAGAAAAAAAAGGAAAATTCTTTTTATAAAAGTGTTTCGAAAAATACTTTGTTTTCGTTCAATACTATTTCATGCAACAAATAATATTGAAAGGGAGCAAATCATTTCATCATTAAGTGTTTCGGGTGAACTTGTTAAGGTTGTCTCTAATATTCCTGATAAAAAGAGGGCTGATTTCAATCTTATACAAGATGCTTTTTTAAGTAAAAAAAATTATAAGATAGTTATGTTTTCTCGAGTATCTGAAGAGAAAAATCTATTATTTGCATTAAAGAGCCTTTCCTTCGTTAGATCGATAGTTGAGTTTGATATCATCGGTCCTGTTAGTCCACCGAGTAGGTTATATTTCGAAGAATGTCTTAAATATATGAGTTCGTTACCTAAAAATATCAAAGTAAATTATTTGGGTCCCATTGATCGAGAGACAATATTGGAGTGTTTACCGTTTTATGATCTTGCGTTGTACCCTACAATAGGTGACAATTTTGCTCACGCAGTTTCAGATATTCTTCGATCGGGTGTTAAAATTTTGATTTCGCCTCACACGCCTTGGAATGACATTGAGATTTTGAAGTTCGGTAAGATTATCGATATTGATGACCCACTTAAATATGGTGTAGAAATAGATTATGATGTTTCATTACCAATTGATGTTCGATTAAATGTAAAAAAGAATATTTTGGATAATTTGGAAAATCATACACTCTATCAAGATGTTCAACTATCGAACTTATTTAAGTTTTAGTAATACTATCACCCGCATTTATTTTTAATTAATATTAGTAACAATAGAAACTTTTTTGATTTTAAGTTGGAAAAAATTTTGTTTAATAAAAAAAGTATTGACAAAAATGCGTACAAAATTTGTTCGCGTTGCATTATGGATACATCGGATATCAATATCTCTTTTGATTCCAATGGTAATTGTGATTATTGTGGTAATTTTACAGCCCGTATATTTCCTAAATGGTCTACACAGCTCAATGATTTAAACAAAATTTCTGAACTCGCTGATGAAATTCGTCAAGCTGGCCGAGGTAAGGATTTTGACTGTATCATCGGTCTAAGTGGTGGCCTTGACAGCTCTTACATTGCTTATGTTGCTAGGGAAAAAATGGGTTTGCGCCCTCTATTATTCCATGTGGATGCCGGCTGGAATACAGACCAAGCTGTGTCAAATATTGAAAAACTCATCGACGGATTGGGTCTTGACTTATATACCGATGTAGTCAACTGGGAGTCTGTTAAACGTATGCAGGTTGCCTTTTTGCGAGCGGGTATTCCAGATCAAGATTTGGTACAAGACGCTGCATTCTTTTCAGGTTTGTACAGCTTTGCTCGAGTGCACGGTATCAAACACATTATTACAGGCTCAAATTTTTCTACTGAATGCTGCCGCGAACCCGAAGAGTGGGGGGGCTACCTAGGAATTGATAAAGTTTTGTTTGAAGATATTTGGGCTAAATGTGGTGACGGAAAGGCTAATGATTTCCCATTGGTTGACATTTTTGTTTACAAGGTGTGGTATCAAAAAATTTTGGGGATGAAGGTGCACCACCCGCTTAACCTGGTGCCATACGTCAAAAAAGATGCAGAAGATGAATTGGAGCAGCGCTTTGGTTGGCAACGATTCAAACATAAGCATCACGAGTCCCGCTTTACTCGCTTTTACGAGGACTATTGGTTGCCACGCCGTTTTGGATTTGAGAAGCGGCGAGCTCACTTCTCAAGCCTCATCATGACTGGTCAAATGACGCGCGAGCAAGCTTTGGAGCGCATTGCTAAGCCCGAGATGGAAGAGCACTTTTTGAAACAAGAGTTTGAATATGTTGCCCACAAATTGGACTTGAAAGTGGATGAATTGCAAGCTTTGTTTGATAGCCCCAAGAAAACCTTTCATGATTACAAAAACAAACGTAATTTGATCGGCTTAGGCACTAATCTTCTGCGCAAATTGGGTTTGGAGGAAAGGTTTTTTAGATGATTCGAGTCGTCGATTACGGCGTAGGTAATATTCAAGCTTTTATGACGATGTTTAAGCGCCTAGGAATATCTTCAGAACGCGCAAAAAAAGCTTCTGATTTGCTTGATGCAACCCGCCTAATATTACCCGGTGTGGGGCATTTTGACCATGCGATTCAACGGCTTAACGACTCTGGAATGAGATCAACCTTGGAAACTATGGTGCTTGAGCACAGCATACCGGTAATGGGGGTTTGTGTGGGTATGCAGATGTTGGCTGAAGGATCGGATGAGGGCACTTTGCCAGGTTTAAATTGGGTGCCGGGTCGAGTTCGGGCATTTGCAAATCACCCAAAGGCAGTTAACTTGTTGTTGCCACATATGGGCTGGAACGATGTGCAGGCTGTGCCAGGTGCACATCCCTTATTCAAAGGATTCGAGGATGCACCTCAGTTTTACTTTTTGCACTCATTTTACTTTGATGCACAAGATAAGTCGGATGCAATCGCAACTGCTCATTACGGCATCAACTTTGATGCAGTGGTGTCACGAGGGCATATTTATGGCGTTCAGTGCCATCCCGAAAAAAGCCATCATTGGGGGGCGCAATTATTGAAAAATTTTGCGGAGCTCTGAATAGATGTTACGCCCTCGAATCATTCCTTGCTTGCTGGTGCATCAGGGAGGTTTGGTCAAAACACAAGCCTTCAAGAATTCAAAGTATTTGGGTGACCCCATCAACGCAGTCAAAATTTTCAACGAAAAAGAAGCTGATGAGCTGATAGTACTGGACATAGATGCAACCGTGCAGGGGCGTGAACCGGATTTTGCACTGATTGCGAAGTTGGCTGCAGAATGTCGAATGCCCCTTTGTTATGGCGGCGGCATCACCACAGCAGCACAAGCTACGCGCATAGTGGATATGGGCGTTGAAAAAGTGGCTGTCAGTGCCGCTGCTTTTGCTAATCCCACCCTGTTGAGCGAAATGGCTATGGCCGTAGGTCGCCAGTCGGTGGTGGCTGTATTAGATGTTCGAAAGAAGACTAGATTATTCGCCAAAGGCTTTGAGGTCTGTACCCATAATGCCAAGGTCATTCATAAGCAAGACCCTGTTGCCATGGCTATACAAATGCAAGAGGCTGGTGCTGGAGAGATTATCATTAATTCAATTGACCAAGATGGCATGATGCAGGGCTATGATCTAGATCTAGCGTCTCAATTTAGACAGTCACTCAAAGTGCCGATGACATTTCTCGGTGGGTTAGGCTCGCTAGATGATATTGTTCAACTCGTGTCTCGAGTGGGCGTGGTAGGCGCGGCAGCGGGGAGTTTTTTTGTGTTTAAGGGTAAGTATAGGGCTGTGCTGATTAGCTACCCAACATTTGAACAAAAAACTCAGTTGTACCAGGATTTATTCATGAAAAAAAATTGAAAGAATCGAATGTTTGATGATCAAGTACTTTTAATTACTGGAGGTACCGGCTCCTTTGGTAACGCTGTTTTGCAACGTTTTCTGAACTCTGGTTTGCGTGAAATTCGTATCTTCAGCCGTGATGAGAAGAAGCAAGATGATATGCGAAAGCGGTATGACAGTCCTAAGTTGAAGTTCTACATTGGCGATGTACGCGACTTTCAATCAGTGACCAACGCCGTGCGTGGCGTGGACTACATCTATCACGCCGCCGCTCTTAAGCAAGTGCCTTCGTGCGAATTTTATCCCCTTGAAGCTGTCAAGACGAATGTTTTGGGCACTGAAAATGTCTTGGAGGCAGCTATTCAATGTGGCGTCAAACGTGTGGTGGTGCTCAGTACAGATAAGGCAGTGTATCCCATCAATGCCATGGGCATCAGCAAGGCCATGATGGAAAAAATCGCGGTGGCTAAGTCGCGCTGTAGCACGACCATCATCAACGTCACGCGCTACGGTAACGTGATGGCATCCAGGGGTTCGGTGATTCCCTTGTTTATCGAGCAAATTCGTACAGGTAAGCCCATCACCATCACCGACCCGAGTATGACCCGCTTCATGATGACTCTCGACGACGCGGTGAACTTGGTACTTTACGCCTTTGAACACGGCCAGCCTGGCGAGACCTTCGTGCAACAATCACCTGCCGCAACCATTGAGGTACTAGCTAAGTCGCTCACTTCTCTGATGGGCAAGCCAGAACATGAGGTGCGGATTATTGGTACGCGCCATGGGGAAAAGCTGTATGAGGCTCTGCTCAGCCGAGAAGAGATGGCGGCTGCCGAAAATTTGGGAGGTTATTACCGCATACCGCCCGATTTGCGCGACTTGAACTATGGAAAGTTTGTGGAACAAGGCGAGCTCAAAATCTCTGAAGCCTCCGATTATAACTCCCATAACACCGAGCGCTTGGATATCTCTGGCATGCAAGCCCTGCTGATGAAGTTACGCTTCATGCAGGCGGTCGTTAGTGGTGAACATGTCGAAATTGAGTAATAAACTATGAAAGTTCTAGTTACGGGCGCCGAGGGTTTTATTGGTAAAAACCTCGTCTTGCTTTTGCGTGAACAAGACGGTATCGAGGTGTTGACTTATGTGCGCGACCAAGATTCCTGTGTTTTAGATGAATTGCTGGCCCAGGTCGATGCAGTGGTACATTTGGCTGGTGAAAACCGCCCGGAAGATGTACAGGCATTTACCGATATCAACGTTGGGCTCACCGAGCAGATTTGTAAGAGGTTGCATTCTCTAGGTAGCACAGTGCCTTTGATTTTTGCTTCTTCGGTTCAAGCCGAGCTGAACAACCCTTATGGTAGGAGTAAACTCGCCGCTGAGCAAGTCTTGCAAGCATTAGCTCGCGATCATAGCAACCCGGTGGCCATCTACCGTTTATCTGGTGTTTTTGGTAAATGGTGCAAGCCGAACTATAACTCAGTTGTGGCCACCTTTTGTCACAACAAGGCTCATGACTTGCCGGTGAAGATCAACGATGTCAATGCCCGTATCCGACTAGTCTACGTCGATGATGTTGTCAACGCCTTTTGCACCCAACTAAATACCAAATGGTCAGGCATAGCTTACCCTAGTATTAAACCAGAATACACCATCACCTTGGGTGAGTTGGCTGACCAAATTGACGCATTTAATAATTGTCGTACTTCCTTGATATCTGAGCGTGTTGGCAAAGGTTTGACGCGAGCCTTGTACGCTACCTATATCAGCTATTTGCCGGTGGATAAGTTTGCCTACAATGTGCCAACGTATTGTGACGCTCGGGGCGTCTTTGTTGAAATGCTCAAAACTCCAGATGCAGGGCAATTCAGCTTTTTCACGGCCCATCCAGGCATCACCCGTGGCGGCCATTACCACCACACTAAAACCGAAAAGTTCTTGGTCATTAAAGGTCATGCTCGTTTTGGCTTTAGGCACATGCTCACCAATGAAATGCACCATTTGGAAACCCATGGCGACCAACCGCAAATCGTGGAAACCTTACCTGGTTGGGCTCACGATATCACCAATATTGGCAGCGACGAAATGATTGTCATGTTGTGGGCAAATGAAATTTTTGACCCAACAAATCCGGATACCATATCGAGTAAAGTTTAAGTATGAAAAAATTAAAAATCATGTCAGTTGTTGGTACGCGCCCTGAGATAATCCGTCTTTCTCGCGTGCTGGCTGCGCTAGATATGCATTGTGATCATGTGTTGGTGCATACTGGACAAAACTACGATTACGAATTGAACCAAGTTTTTTTTGAAGACTTGAGTGTGCGAAAGCCAGATTATTTTTTGAATTGTGCAGAAGGTGGTGCCAGCGTAGCCCAAACTATTGGGAACATTATTGTAGCTGTGGACAGTGTTATGGGGAAGGTCGACCCAGAGGCTATGCTGGTACTAGGTGACACCAATAGCTGTTTATCAGTCATCCCAGCTAAACGACGAAAAGTGCCGATTTTTCACATGGAAGCAGGTAACCGCTGCTTTGATCAGCGCGTACCGGAAGAGATAAACCGCCGTATCGTAGACCATACAGCCGATATCAACTTGACCTACAGCACGATTGCACGCGACTACTTATTACGTGAGGGCTTACCACCAGATCAAGTGATTAAGACTGGCAGTCCAATGTTTGAAGTTTTACGCTATTACTTGCCGCAAATCAAGGCGTCGAAAGCATTGGATCGCTTGGATTTAAGAGAGCAACGATATTTTATGGTCAGTGCTCATCGTGAGGAAAATATTGAGTCAGATCAAAGCTTCGCTAAACTCATGGACATTCTTAATAGCGTTGCTGAAGATCATGGGGTGCCTGTGATTGTGTCAACACATCCGCGTACTCAAAAGCGGATCGACAGTACAGGCGCACAATTTCACCCTTTAGTTGATTTGATTAAGCCATTAGGATTTCATGACTATGTGAACCTACAGATGAATGCAATAGCAGTTTTATCAGATAGCGGGACGATTAACGAAGAATCGTCAATTTTGAATTTTCCTGCACTTAATTTACGTGAAGCGCATGAACGTCCTGAGGGTATGGAAGAGACTGCGGTGATGATGGTTGGCCTCGAGGTTGAGCGGGTCCGCCAGGGGTTGGAAATTTTAGCTACTCAGATGCGTGGGACTGAACGTGATCTACACCTTGTTAGCGATTACAGTGTGCCCAACGTTAGTGCAAAGGTGGTGCGTATTGTTCATAGTTATACCGACTATGTTAATCGGGTCGTTTGGAAAAAGTATTAAGCTAGTAAAGTAGGTTAAATTTTGAACATATTGATTGTTAGCCAATATTTCTGGCCAGAAAATTTCAGAATTAATGATTTGGCTCGAGAATTGGTTTCACGCGGACACGGAGTAACTGTGCTGACGGGTTTGCCAAATTATCCAAACGGCAAAATTTTTAGAGAATTTGTGGTTGCTCCAAATCAATTTAGCAACTTGTGTGGTATAGATATTATACGTGTTCCTTTGTTGCCACGAGGCAAAGGGGGTGTGAGATTACTTCTAAATTACGTTTCCTTTTTCTTGACTGCTTGTTTACTTGGTCCTTGGAAGCTACGTGGAAAAAAATTTGATGTTGTGTTCACTTACCAGCTTTCACCAGTAACAGTGGGTATCCCTGGCGCATTTTTGGCGCGCTTGAAAAGTGTGCCTATGGCAATGTGGGTTCTTGATTTATGGCCTGATACTCTGAAAGCGATAGGCGTCGTAAAGTCCCCAAGATTGCTAGACATTGTTGGCAAGCTAGTTTCGTTTATTTATCGACGTTGTGATTTGATACTGGCGCAATCTAAAAGTTTTATTCCTAAGATAAAAGATTTATCTGGGCAAGAGATACCCGTCATATATTTCCCAAGTTGGTCAGAAGACGTTTTTAGTGCAAATAGAGTTGTACCAGCTCAAGAGGTGCCTGCTGTTGAAGGAGTCTTTAGTGTGATGTTTGCAGGAAATATTGGGGAGGCGCAGGATTTTTCTTGTATTTTATCTGCTGCATCTTTATTGAAAGATCGCCGAGATATCCGTTGGTTAGTAGTGGGAGATGGCCGCAGCGAGAACTGGGTAAAATCAGAGGTAGAAGCGCTTGGCTTAACGAATTCAGTTCATTTTTTTGGTCGCCAACCCTTAGAGCGAATGCCAGAATTCTTTGCGCACGCAGATGCAATGTTAGTTACGCTTGCAGATCAAAAAATTTTTGGTATGACAATTCCCGGTAAGCTGCAATCTTATTTTGCAGCAGGTATTCCAGTGATTGCAGCATTGAACGGAGAGGCTGCTGATATTGTTAAAGAAGCGCAAGCTGGTTTGACGTGTATGGCTGGTGATGCCAAGGGTTTGGCTGCGCTGGTAATTCAAATGTCAAACATGTCACCACAGGATAGAAAAAAAATGGGAATAAATGGCTTGGAGTATAGTAAACGCGAATTTGATCGGCACAGGGCTATTAATAAATTTGAATGTCTGTTGATGAGATTGATTACATGAAAAGATTGTTTGATTTTTTTTTGGCTCTTGCGATAGCTTTGCTCTTGCTTTTACCCATCGGTATTATTTCACTTGCTATTCGCCTTAGTTCCATCGGACCGGTACTTTATTGGAGTGATCGAGTTGGTCAAAATAATCGCATTTTCAAAATGCCAAAGTTTCGGAGTATGCTTACAGGAGCACCTGCAGTCGCTACGCATCTCCTGCAAAATCCCAATCAATGGCTGACACCTATTGGTAGATTTTTACGAAAAAGTAGTTTAGACGAGTTACCGCAACTGTGGAGTATTCTCAAGGGAGATATGAGTTTTGTCGGCCCTCGCCCTGCGCTCTTTAACCAAGATGACTTGATTAAAGAGCGTGCGAAAAAAGGTGTGGACAAGTTACTTCCGGGTATTACTGGGTGGGCGCAAGTTAATGGAAGAGATGAGCTGTCAATTACTCAGAAGGTGCAATTGGATGTAGAGTATTTACATAAGCAGTCATTGCTGTTTGATCTGAAAATTTTATGGATGACAGCGTTGAGGGTCATCGCAAGAGATGGGGTATCACATTGAATAAAAGTATAGATCAATCTGAAGCTCAGAACTTGGGAGTATCTATATTGTTGATTAAGTCATGATTCATGTATTGAGCCATGTTGCTGCGCCTATTTTGGCTTTGCCTCGCCCAATAAAAAGACTTGTTGCGCTAAGCGCTGATGCTGCATTTTGTGTATTAAGTGTTTGGTTAGCTTTTTATCTTCGCCTGGGTGTGTTCATGCCATTATCTGGACCACTTATGTGGCCAGTTATAGGGTCAGTATCACTGGGTATACCTCTGTTCATAACTTCAGGACTTTACCGAGCCATCTTTAGATACAGTGGCATGCCAGCAATGGTGGCAGTCGTTAGAGCTATGTTGCTCTATAGTCTCGCATTTGCAGCGATATTTACCTTGTATGGTATTGAAGGGGTGCCGCGCACTGTAGGGTTGATTCAGCCTATTTTACTTTTATTATTTATAGGTGCTTCGCGTGCAGCGGTTCGAATATGGCTGGGGGGTCTTTACTATAAGCAATTTCGTAAATCAACCTTACCCCAAGTTTTAATTTACGGTGCAGGTAGTGCAGGCCGTCAACTAGCTGCAGCAATGGCCAACAGTCACGAGATGCGAGTAGTTGGTTTCCTAGATGATGACGATCGTCTACATGGTCACCTTCTAAATGGCTTACCCATCCACAACCCTGGTGACTTAGACGAAATCTTATCTCTAGCACCAGTCACTGATGTATTGTTAGCTCTGCCATCAGTAAATCGTAAGCGTCGCAATCAAATCCTAAGCTTACTGAGTCGCTACAAGCTGGCGATACGAACTTTACCCGGTTTAAGTGATATCGCTAGCGGTAAAGTCAGCTTGAGTGATATTCATGATTTAGACATTGATGATTTGTTGGGCCGTGACCCAGTGCTGCCCAATCAAATCTTAATGACCAAAAACATAGTTAATAAAGTAGTTTTAGTCACGGGAGCTGGTGGATCAATTGGCAGTGAACTCTGTCGTCAAATATTTGCTCTTGGGCCTGCCAAGTTGTTGCTAGTTGATCAAAGCGAATTCGCGCTTTACACCATTTATCACGAACTAGAAGAAAAGCTCGCAGGCAAAAAAATCGTCCTTATACCGTTATTGGCCTCTACTCAAGATAAAGATCGAATGAACATAATCATGTCCACTTGGTTTCCGGATACGGTATATCACGCAGCGGCTTATAAGCATGTGCCACTGGTAGAACATAACGTATCAGAGGGTATTAGAAATAATGTGCTGGGTACTTTGCATACAGCACAAGCTGCTGCCGCAAATGGCGTGGCCGACTTTGTGTTGATAAGTACTGATAAGGCAGTGCGTCCGACCAACATAATGGGGGCCAGTAAGCGCTTGGCAGAAATGGCTCTGCAGGCCTTAGCTGAAAATAATCCTGATTCTAAAATTCAAACTCGAGTTACAACAAATTTTTCGATGGTGCGATTTGGTAATGTGCTTGGCTCATCAGGTTCTGTTGTGCCGAAGTTTCGTCAGCAAATACGTGATGGTGGTCCAATTACACTTACCCACACTGAAATTACTCGTTATTTCATGACCATTCCAGAGGCGGCGCAATTGGTTATTCAGGCGGGGGCTATGAGTAAAGGTGGGGATGTATTTGTTCTTGATATGGGTGAATCAGTCAAGATTATCGATTTAGCCCGCCGCATGATTGAATTATATGGATTGACTGTGCGTGATGAGTATCACCCTGATGGCGATATTGAGATTGAAGTCACAGGCTTGCGCCCCGGGGAGAAGCTCTATGAGGAGCTACTCCTAGGTGACAATCCACAATCAACACCGCATATTCGCATCATGAAAGCCCATGAAGAATTTATACCTTGGTTAGAGTTAGAGGAGAGCTTAAAAACTCTTGAGATTGCGCTCCGCTTTAATGACGTCAATGCCATACGTTTGATGATGATTAAGCTTGTACAGGGGTATACGCCTAGTACGAAAGTTGTCGATTGGGTAAGTATGGAACAAGAAGAATGGGTGGATCGCCTTGATTGAGGGGCTTGATCTTTCAATGGAGTATTGACAATTAAACTTATTGCATAATAATCAAAGAATAGTTTTGGAGTTACTCTGCAAATTAGCTTTGTTGTTTAATTCTCCTAATTAGATAATTTCTAAGAAGCCTTATAGATCTTTGCCCATAGTTTTCAAAATAAATAAGATTTTTTTATTTTGATTCTTATGAAGGATTCATCTTAATTATTAAACGTAAATAAATTGGTTGAATTATGATTCTAATTAGTGGTGGTGCGGGTTTTATTGGCGGTAATTTTGTCTTGGATTGGTTGGCTAATCCAAATGCTGAAGGCATTGTTAATCTAGATAAGCTCACTTACGCTGGTAATTTATCAACGCTTGAGTCAGTTCAAAATGATTCGCGCCATATCTTTGTTAAAGGTGATATCGGTGACTATGAATTGGTACTCTCTTCGTTAAAGAAACATTCGATTCGCGCAGTGATCAATTTTGCTGCAGAGTCGCATGTTGATCGATCGATTCATGGTCCTGGTGATTTTATTCAGACTAATGTGGTGGGCACGTTTCATTTATTAGAGGCGGTTCGAGTTCATTGGTCTGAATTACCTGATTCAGAAAAACAAGCTTTTCGCTTCATTCATGTATCAACAGATGAGGTCTATGGTTCTTTATCACCAGCAGCCCCTGCTTTCTCAGAAAACAATACGTATGAGCCGAACAGTCCCTATTCTGCGTCTAAAGCGGCCTCAGATCATTTGGTGCGCGCTTGGCACCATACCTATGGTTTGCCCGCGATCACCACCAATTGTTCAAATAACTACGGGCCATTTCATTTTCCTGAAAAATTAATTCCTTTGGTTATTTTGAATGCGCTCGCTGGTAAACCATTGCCCATTTATGGTGATGGTCAACAAATTCGCGATTGGTTGTATGTCAAAGATCATTGCTCAGCCATTCGTCGTGTTTTAGAGGCTGGTCAGTTGGGTGAAACTTACAATGTGGGTGGTTGGAATGAAAAGCCAAATTTAGAGGTGGTTCAAACTATTTGCTCTATTTTCGATGAGCTTCGACCTTTACCTGCTGGTTCTGTTTATGCATCTCAGATTACCTTTGTGAAAGACCGTCCTGGTCACGATCGACGCTATGCCATTGATGCTAGTAAATTAGAGCGTGAGTTGGGCTGGAAACCTTCCGAAACATTTGAAACTGGTATCCGTAAAACGGTGGAGTGGTATCTTCATCATCAAGAATGGACTGATGGTGTATTGAGTGGTGCTTACCGTGAGTGGGTTGAAAAACAGTATGGGTAATACGCAAAGAAAACTATCAAAATCTTATGTCATATTCATCATTTGATTTATTAGATATAAGTCGTCCAATCTTGGTGTTTGGTAAGGATGGGCAAGTGGGTCGCGCACTTCAGGGTTGTTTAAAGTCATTCAAAGTTCCAGTTGTGTTTCTTGGGCGGGATGAATGTGACCTTTCTGAAGAATCTGCCTTAACAGCCATCCTCAATCAATATCAGCCTCAGATCATTATTAATGCAGCAGCTTACACGGCAGTTGATCAAGCAGAGGGTGAGCCTGATTTGGCTTTTGCCATCAATGCAAAAGCACCACAACTGATGGCGCAATATGTTACAGGAGTGTCACGAGGTGTTTTTGTTCACTACTCAACTGATTATGTATTTGCTGACACAAAACAAGATGCTTATTTAGAGACTGATTCTGCTGGCCCTGTTGATCAACTTTGTGTATATGGACAAAGTAAATTGGCTGGTGAAAACGCCATTCAAGACGTATTTAATTTGATTTGTAGCTCAGAAAAACTTAAAAATACTGATCACTTTTCAAAGTATTTTATTTTGAGAACATCATGGGTTTACGGTGATGGGTCAAACTTTATCCGAACTATGCTCAAGTTAGCCAGTGAACGAGATTCATTGAGGGTGGTGGCAGACCAAGTTGGGACTCCTAGTTCAGCCACGTGGCTAGCCGAAATTGGAGTTCATTTAGCTACAGCAGATGTGGCATCAGGTATTTATCACGCAGTACCTGATGGGGAAGTATCGTGGTATGGTTTGGCGATATTTGCCATCGAAGCTGCTGCTAGTTATGGTGAGGGACTTGAATTAAAGCCTGAGAGCATTCAAGCAATACCTGCAAAAGATTATCCATCGATGGCTGCCCGCCCTTATAACTCTAGAATGAACAATCAAAAGCTAAAAAAAGTACTCTCAGAGATGGCTTTTACGGGACAATATCCTCGTTGGCAGGAACAGGTAGACTGTTATGTACAAAATATTGTTAAAGAGTCATTAAAAAGTTAAGAAAATCAATCGCATATGAAAACTGTACCAATTAATCGTAAGGGCATCATTTTGGCTGGTGGTTCTGGTACACGCCTCTACCCAGTAACGCAGGCAGTGTCAAAACAATTGATGCCTGTTTACGATAAGCCGATGGTTTATTACCCATTAACAACCCTCATGCTTTCAGGTATTCGAGATATTTTGTTGATTTCTACCCCTCAGGACACGCCCCGTTTTTCAGAGTTGTTGGGTGATGGCTCTCAATGGGGTCTTAACATTCAGTATGCGGTTCAACCTTCCCCTGATGGTTTGGCGCAAGCTTTTATCATTGGTCAAGAATTTCTAGCGGGAACCCCTTCAGCGTTGGTGTTGGGCGATAATATTTTTTATGGGCATGAGTTAGTTCATCAGTTGCAATCAGCTAGTCAACAAACCAGTGGCGCGACTGTGTTTGCATATCACGTGACAGATCCTGAGCGATATGGAGTTGTTGAATTTGATGATTCATTCAAGGCTTTATCGATTGAAGAAAAGCCGTTGAAACCTAAAAGTAGTTATGCGGTAACGGGCTTATATTTTTACGACGAGCAAGTATGTGATATCGCAAAAACAATCAAGCGCAGTGCGCGTGGTGAATTGGAAATCACTGATATAAATCGCAAATATCTTGAGATGAAGCAATTACAAGTTGAAATCATGGGGCGTGGTTACGCATGGTTAGATACAGGCACATACGACTCTTTGCTAGATGCAGCAGGGTTTATTTCAACTTTGCAAAAGCGTCAAGGCCTCATGGTGGCTTGTCCAGAAGAGATTGCATACAGACAGGGTTGGATCTCGGCAGAAAATGTGCTGAAATTAGCTGCCCCATTGAAAAAGAATGCCTATGGCCAGTATTTAGAAAAAATGCTCACAGAGCAAGTTTTGATCAGTCGCACAGGTAACTTTCAGTAATTATTAGTTTTGCAAAAGGAAGTCAATGGCTATCAAGGTAACCCCCACAGCGATTCCTGATGTACTCATCATCGAGCCTCGAGTTTTTTCTGATGACCGTGGATGGTTTTTTGAGTCATTCAATGAAAAAGAATTTTTAACGCAAATTAATCAAAATTTTTCATTTGTTCAGGATAACCATTCACTATCAAAGCGAGGTGTTCTCAGGGGCTTGCATTACCAAACTGAACAAACGCAAGGTAAATT
>JACCDH010367547.1_pt1 | contig 27129 bp, 24 predicted proteins | sample 7442481 | NCBI WGS metagenome assembly JACCDH01 (sample SAMN15323433, study PRJNA562643) | freshwater metagenome | isolation source: river surface water | place: USA:Blue River Watershed | collected 2017-08-15 | reverse complement strand
GCCAATTTATATCGATAGGCATAGCAATGCTGCATCATGAACGGCACTAGGCCTGTATGATGGTCATGACAATGCACTACATCAGGTACGTGCTGCCACTGCACCATCCATTCCAAGACAGCTATCTGAAAAGCTGTGAATCGCTCTGCATCGTCATCATAACCATAGACTTTTTGTCTATCTAATAAGCCATTGATATCGACTAGGAACAAATCATATCCTAAATCCTTACTGGTAAGCTTGATAATAGTAAACTCAAACTGCCAATCACCCAACCAGGCTTTCCCTTTATAATCTACCGCCCACTCATTGTCATAGAGGAACTTGGTTCGATACATGGGCATAACTACTTTGGCCACATGCCCGGCTTTGGTTTGGTACTTTGGCAATGCGCCTACCACATCGCCTAAGCCACCTGCTTTTGCCATGGGATATGCTTCTGCACTGATGTGTACAATTTCCATAGTTATTGTTTAGGGGAAAAACCTGCAACAGGTGTCAAGATAGGATGAAAAACAATTACTTGTAATGGAAGGATAAAAATTTTCATAGCATATTTTTTTATACTTTCAGCATTCAAAAATCAAACCAACGATAGCCATGAACACTGCCACCCAAGAAACCAATAAGGGCGCGCTGACGACGCTTGTCACCGTTTTCTTCTTCTGGGGATTTATTGCTGCCTCCAATAGTATCCTAATCCCATTCTGCAAAACACATTTCGAACTTACCCAATTACAGTCACAATTGATAGGCTCTGCTTTCTATGGTGCCTATTTCATCGGCTCATTGATTTTGTTCATCCTCTCCAACGCTATGGGGTACGATATCGTTAACCACATTGGCTATAAAAAAGGCATTATTTACGGTCTGGCTATTTCAGTAGTTGGCGCATTACTCATCATCCCATCAGCTAATGCCAACTCATTCAACGCAATACTCGGCTCACTCTTCGTAGTGGCGCTGGGTTTCTCTCTACAGCAGACTTGCGCACAACCTTTTGCAATTGCACTTGGCGATCCTGCAACAGGTTCGCACAGACTGAACTTAGGTGGTGGTGTAAACTCACTAGGTACCACACTGGGACCAATCATTGTTAGCTTCTTCCTCTTCGGCTCTGTAGGATCGGCTGATGTTGAAGTAACCGTAAAGAACATTAATAACCTATACCTTATTGTGGCAGTGGTTTTTGCTGCTGTAGCACTCTTCTTTCAGTTCTCTAAACTTCCCGATGGCAAGAACAGTGAACCCTTTGAAAAAGCTGGTAAAGCAGCAAATTCATTGAGCGTTATGACACTGTTGATTCTTGGCATTATTGCAGTAGGTCAGTTTACAGAAACACCTAAACTGTGGCTGCTGATCGCAATGATCGTAGTTGTAGTGGCCGTTCTTTTCTACAGCAACGCGAAGGCGCAAGTTGCCAGTCAAGGCTGGGGCGCGATGAAATACCCTCAGCTGATTTATGGCATGCTCGGTATTTTCATCTATGTGGGTGTAGAAGTAACCATCGACAACAATTTTGGTGCGCTGTTAAAGCAACCAGGCTATTTCAATGACATGGGTCTGGATGAGAGTGAAATCTCACAGTACATCTCTTTGTATTGGGGTAGTTTGATGATTGGCCGTTGGACTGGAGCCATCTCCGTATTCAATCTTTCTGCTATGGGCAAAAAGATTGCAACCATTATTGTTCCTTTCATTGCTTTCGCCATTGTGCTTAGCGCTAACAGCCTGCACGGTAGTGATGTAAGTAACCTACTTCCTTATGCCATCTGTATCGCGATAGCTATTGCAGCTTTCTTCTATGGCCAAGAGAAACCAGTGAAGACATTACTCACGCTCTCTATCCTTGCTGCTGTAGCCATGATCATTGGCTCCTTTACAACAGGCATTGTTTCCGTTTATGCGTTTATCGCAGGTGGCCTCTGCTGCTCAATCATGTGGCCATGTATCTTTTCACTGGGCGTTGGCGGTTTGGGCAAATACACAAGCGAAGGTTCTGCGCTTTTGATCATGATGATTCTGGGCGGTGCTGTAGTTCCCCCACTCCAAGGCGCATTCGGCGATGGTGCTTTAGGTCTGCACAAGAGCTATCTAGTAGCTGCAGCCTGCTTTATACTGCTCGCATTCCTTGCACTCAAATTGAGAAACGTACTCAAATCACAAGGACTCGATTTCGATAAACAAATCGGAGGAAGTCATTAATTAAATTGATTGTTTCAAATTCAGGCAGGCCTAGCCTGCCTTTTTAATCTATAAGTGTATGACTGAACAACCTTCTTCTTTTGCCATTGGTGTTGACATTGGCGGCACGAATACCAAATTTGGTCTGGTAGATAAACGAGGCAATATTTGGTATCAAGACAGAATGCGCACAACAGATCATGAGCAAGTAGGCACTTTTGTAGAAGAACTATATGAAAAGTTGCAGCCCATGATTGAGAAAATTGGCGGCATCGATAAGGTAAAAGGCATAGGCATGGGCGCACCCAATGGTAACTATTACAAGGGAACTATTGAATATGCACCCAACCTCAAATGGAAAGGTATAGTACCAATTGCTGCCATTGTGCAAGAGAAATTTGGCATCCCTGCTATCCTTACCAATGATGCCAATGCTGCTGCACAAGGCGAAATGATGTACGGCGCAGCCAAGGGTATGAAAGACTTTATTGTGATCACACTGGGCACAGGTGTAGGCAGCGGTATTATCGTGAACGGACAACTCGTATATGGTCATGATGGTTTTGCTGGCGAGCTTGGACACGTTACCGTAATTCCTGATGGCCGTCAACATTGGGGCACAGGTATGAAGGGTAGCTTGGAAGCTTATTGCAGCGCAACAGGCATGCGTTTAACTGCATTGGAGTTAATGGAGAAAAATCCTGATGCAGATACACCCCTACGTAAAATCAAAGCAGAAGATATCGACAGTAAAGCTATTTATGATGCGGCTATGCAAGGCTGTGGCTTATGTAAAGAAGTGTTCGAATACACTGGTAATATACTAGGACTGGCATTGGCTAATTTCGTGATGTTCAGCTCGCCTGAAGCAATTGTATTATTCGGCGGTGTTACAGCCGCTGGAGAAATGTTGCTTAAGCCAACACGCCTCGCCATGGAAGCTAATATGCTACCTATTTTCAGAAATAAAGTGAAACTGATTTTCAGCGACCTGAAAGAAGCAGATGCAGCCATATTGGGTGCCAGCGCTTTGGTTTGGGAATAAGCAGAACTTATTATCGATTAATAAAAAAGGGAACAACGTTGTTCCCTTTTTTAATTCACTACACTGACTAATTGCTCCAAGGCAAGTATCATGATTGCAGCACGATCCGCTTCATCTGCAATAAGTGTCGGTATTCATGTGCAACAAAAAATCTAAGTGTATCTCCCAAACGCAAACGAATCCATTTACTCAGTGATGTTGGAATACGTACTTTCTGCCAGTTTGCGTGATGCGCTTCTTGAAGCAGATTTACCAAACAATGCTGATGACGGACAAACTCACGTTTTACCTCGGCAGCATCTAATGTTTGAATAGGCTTGGCATTGTTAGGCGCCTGCATTTTTTTAGCGATTGTTCCATCGGGCAAGGGCTGCATTAGCTTGGTAAAATATTCGCCCAACCAACCTGATTGATAGACAACTGTTTTCACACTACCCCTCTTGATGGCCTGTTCAATCAGGGGTAAATAATGCCTGCAATACACATTCAGGTGCTCCATCACTTGCGCAAGACTCCACCCGCCCGATGCCGGTTGTTGTAATAATTGAGCTTCATTCAACTCATCTACCTCTACTACAAAATCCAATACTTGCTGTACCGACTGCAGTAAGCTGGTTTGCGTTGCTTGTATATTGTAATGCGCCATTTACTGGAATTTGAGCAAAGTTGCCTGCTTATTTCACTATAAATCTTGGTCTGCGCCAAGATTTATATGCGTACACTGCTTAAAAGCTTACTGAAAGTGCTGGCATCAATAGCCAGATAGGACGCTAGATACTTGTGCGGCACCATATTGAGCAAGTGCGGACTTCTTTGCAAGAAGGTAGTGAACTTCTGTTCTGCACTAAAAGCCATGATTTCTGCCTGACGATGCATAACGCCGTATAAAGCAGCAGCCGTGGCCATTCTCACCATTCGCTCAATAGACCTATGTGCGTCCATCAGCTCTTGTAATTGCTGATAACCCATACGCAGCATTCTACTGGCTGTCAATGTTTCTACTGTATAATGTGCAGGAGCCTGAAGCTGCAAAGAATCCGGCACACCGCAAAAAGATGGCGGATAAGTAAACACCACCGTTACATCTGTTCCATCTTCTGAGAGATAATAGGCTCTTTGAATTCCTTCTACGACAAAATACAGATAACGCTCTACCTCACCTGCGGCAGTAACCACCGCTTTGCGCTTAAAACTTACCGGTTGCCAGGCCGAAGCAAAATCATTCCATGCAGCCTCCGGTAACCGAAACCTTGCATCCATCATTTGCTTTAATTCCTGCAGTCCGTCCATAGCTGAAATATACAATAAAAAAATCCCCCCACATTACTGCGGAGGGATTGAAAATGTGCACTAGTGAATATTACCAGCGACTGTTGTTGTAAGAAGGGCGAGGACGATTACCGCCATTGCCACCACCTGTACGGGGTCTGTCTTCTTTAGGACGAGCTTCGTTTACAGAAATGCTACGACCATCAACTGTAGCGCCATTCAATTCAGCGATAGCTTTTTTAGCTGCTTCATCATCAGACATTTCAACAAAACCGAAACCACGGCTACGGTTGGTGAATTTGTCCATGATTACTTTTGCAGAACTTACTTCACCATACTCTGCGAAAAATCCTCTCAGGTCTTCGTCCTGAACGGCATAACTTAAATTAGAAACGTAAATGTTCATTTTGAAACATTTAAAATTTGAAAAATACTTGAGAGAATACAGAGGCAGGGACTGAACTAACTATCGGCGGAAAAATAACTTAGCAGATATATAATTGTACTGACCAAATACTGATTAACTCAAATTGACGATGCAAAGCTAGGTCTTAAAGTCGGTACCGCCTATTTTATTTGGTTGATAAATGTTAATTCTGCCCGTATAGCCCAAAATCCTTGACAGAAAAATGACAGAATAAATCAGCTTATTCTGCAGTTTTGCGTTGCTGAGAACCTCCTTAAGGGTCGTTTAAGGACTTTCAGTAGTGCGACTTCGGTCGCACTTTTTGTTTGCGGCTTTCTGTAATTTCAGGCAACAAACCATACTTATGCGACTGCTTGCGCTTATATTATCGCTTATTTGCTTACAAATTTCAGCTCAAAACAAACACCACCTACTCATAGGCACCTATACACAAAAAGGCAGCAATGGCATTTATGTGTATGATTTCAACAGTACTGATGGCAGCTTTCAAGAGCGTAGCAGTATCAAAAGCTCCAACGCATCTTTTTTAGCAATATCTCCCAATGAAAAATTTGTATACGCTGTTAATGAAGATGGCAATGGTCAAGGTGCCGTCAGTGCGTACAGTTTTGATAAGCTATCAGGCAAACTGCAATTATTAAACAAGCAAAATAGCAAAGGTGATCACCCCTGCTATGTCGCAACAGATAAAACAGGACAATGGGTAGCAGCAGGCAACTATAGTAGTGGCAACTTTAGCATATTCAAAGTGTTACCCAATGGCAGTATAGATACAGCCGCGTATACAGTGCAACATAAAGGCAGTGGCCCAGATTCAACGAGACAAAAATCACCACATGTTCACGCCACCTATTTTACGCCAGACAATGAGTTTTTACTTGTACCCGACTTAGGCATCGACAAAATCATGGTGTATCGTTTTGATGTTAAAACAGGTAAACCATGGGTGATGTATCAACCAGGTATTTCTCCCGGAGGTGCCGGGCCAAGACATATCGACATACACCCCACTGCACCATTCGTGTATGCAGTAGAAGAATTAAGCGGACATATCCATGCATTTAGAAGAACACAAGATGGGGGATTGAAATCAGTACAACGCATTTCTGCCCTACCTCCTGGATACAAGGGCAGCATTGGTGGCGCCGATGTACATATCAGTCATGATGGAAAATTTCTGTACGCATCCAATAGAGGCCAATCGAATACGATTGCTATATTCCGCATCGATGAAAAAAATGGAATGCTCACATTATTGAGCCATCAGGATACGAAAGGCATCAAACCAAGAAATTTCACGATTGACCCTACAGGAAAATTTTTGTTGGTAGCCAATCAGGAAACAGATGAAATTGTCATTTTCAAGAGAGACCAAAAGACGGGCATGTTGACTGACACTGATCAACGTATTGCTGTATCTAGTCCAGTTTGTTTGAAATGGGCAAAAATGAGATAAGTTATCTCTTTTGCTGAATCAAGAATACAGCCGGTACAGGCCGCTGCCCTTCTTTATCAGAAGGCTTGATGGTTTCTTTTCCATTCACCAATAAACAGCTACTTCCGCCCCCATCCATATTAAGTGCTTCATAACAACCTAACTCCTTCAGCATTCTTGCTTCCTCAGCTAAACTTGCACCTTCGGCTATACCGGGCATTCTGCCTTGCACAACTAGTATAATCAGTTTGCCATCTGCCGTATAGCCCATTGCTGTACGTGGATGTTTATCATCTATCTGTTTACCGCGAAACATTCTTTCCTGCTCATTCGTGATTGCAATATGACCATCACTCATTAAACGCGGGCCACCAGCAATAGCTGTCTGCATCGACCATTTCCGGATATCGCCTTTGGCAGCAACGTCTTTCACAGATTGGGCAGGTTTTTTCCCCCATCTATTGGCAGGAAACTGTACAGCATAAGCTTGAGCCTTGGTGCTATCTGAATATATCCAAGCCACATCTGCATTCCCGTCTTTATCAATACCAATCGCTGATCTTGTCACATAGTAATACACTTCATCACGCTTGTCGTATACAGAACCAATATTGTGGGCCACAACTTTCCCATCCTTAATGACCAAATTCAGGTTACGATTTGTTTCAAAAGAAAAAAAAGTGCCATTTACCACAACAAGCGGCTGTTGATTTTTCGCATAAAAGCCTGCTGGAGTTAATCTACGACCATCTGTAGTATCTGTCGAAAACTGCAGATTAGGATCTTTTAAATCGGCAATTACGTAATAAGCCAGATTCGCCTTACCCTTCTCCAATGGCGTAGTCGTTTGATACACATGCACTGATGCCGGCAGCGGCCCAAATAAACTGTCTACATTTTGCCACTGGATTTTCTGGGCATGAACTGTTATACTCAGCACCAAGGCGCTTAAAATCAATCCTATTCGCATGATTTAAAGATACGGCTTCAGAACAGGCCATCCGTCCTTGCAGCCGAGCAAATTTCAGTTAACTTCGCGGCCATGACAGAAAAGATCCTGATTCTCGATTTTGGCAGTCAGTACACCCAGCTGATCGCCCGTGCAGTTCGCGAAGCCAATGTGTATTGCGAGATCATCCCCTACCACCAGTCATTTCAAGTTGACAGCTCCCTGAAAGGCATTATCCTGAGCGGTTCTCCATTTAGTGTAAATGAAGAAAAAGCACCGGTTGTAGATATTGCTGCGTTTATTCAGCAGCGCCCTGTTTTGGGTATTTGCTACGGCGCACAGTTAACCGCTAAAACTTTTGGCGGACGTGTTGACAAATCCAACAAACGCGAATACGGCAGAGCGATCCTGCAACAACAGAAAGAGGATGTGTTGCTGCGCGAAGTAGCAGAAAAAACACAGGTATGGATGAGCCACAGCGATTCTATAGTGGAACTGCCATCAGGATTTGAAGTAACGGCTACTACTGATTCTATTCCTGTAGCAGCTTTTAGAAAAACAACAACAGATAGTCAGCCTCTATACGGTTTACAATTCCACCCGGAAGTCTACCACTCTACCGAAGGCAAACAAATATTGAAGAACTTCTTGATGCATGTTTGCGGCTGTAGCTGCGATTGGACACCCGCACATTTCGTAAGTGAAACTGTTGCGCAATTAAAAGAAACTATTGGCAACAGAAAAGTGATCATGGCATTGAGCGGTGGTGTAGATAGCACCGTAGCAGCTACCTTGATCAGCAAAGCCATCGGTAAAAATCTGTTTGGCATTTTCGTTGACAACGGCGTCTTGCGTAAGAATGAATTTCAAGAAGTACTAGACACTTATCGTCAGCTTGATCTAAACGTGAAAGGCGTAGATGCACGCGAGCATTTCTACACCAAACTCGCTGGCAAAACTGATCCTGAAGAGAAGCGTAAGATCATTGGCAGAACCTTCATCGAAATATTTGATCAAGAAGCGCATAAGCTGGAAGACATTGAAATGTTGGGACAAGGCACCATCTACCCTGATGTAATTGAAAGCGTGAGTGTGCATGGCCCTTCACAAACCATCAAATCACACCACAACGTAGGTGGCCTGCCAGACACGATGAAACTAGGCTTGGTAGAACCACTGCGATACTTGTTCAAAGATGAAGTACGTAAAGTAGGTTTGGAACTTGGCATACCTTATGACTTGTTGTACCGTCACCCATTCCCTGGCCCGGGCTTAGCCATTCGTATTCTCGGTGAAATCACCGAAGAAAAAGTATCGCTCTTACAAGAAGCAGATCATATTTATACCAAAGGTTTGAAGGAGCATGGCTTATACGATAAAGTATGGCAAGCCGGCACTATTCTACTGCCTGTAAAAAGTGTGGGCGTAATGGGCGATGAAAGAACCTACGAGTTCACTGTTGCGCTGCGTGCTGTAACCTCTGTTGATGGCATGACAGCGGACTGGGCGCATCTGCCTTATGAGTTTCTCGCACACATCTCAAACGAGATTATTAACAATGTGAAAGGGATTAATCGAGTAGTTTACGACATCAGTAGTAAACCACCTGCAACCATTGAGTGGGAATAATTCAAATAACTGTGATCGACTCCATGAAACGGGTTCTAACCATACTGTTAATCTTTGTAGCACAAAGTTTATTCGCACAATTACCCAAGGTTGCGGTTTTTGCACCCGTGTATTTGGATTCAGCTTTTAGCGGAGAAAATTACAAGCTCGGCAATAACTATCTGCCCAAACAGATATTACCCGGCCTCGACTTCTACAACGGCATGATGGCTGCTGTTGACTCTTTAAACAAAGAGAAAATTCAGGTTGATATTATATTCTATGATACCAAAAGCAACACGAAGCCTATCAATTCAATTATCAGCAAGAATGAACTGCAAGGCGTTCAGCTGATCATTGCCGTATTCAATACACGTAATGAAGTAAAGCCGCTGGCTGACTATGCCAAGCAGTTGAACATCCCATTGATCTCTGCTACTTATCCTAATGATGGTGGTGTTGCGGACAATCCCTACTTCTACATGATCAATTCCACATTGAACACCCATGTGGAAGCCATGCATCGTTTTCTACAACGCTTCTACCCTTTACATAACACCATTTATGTTACGCGTAAAGGCGGTAGCGAAGAACTGATTAAGCAGACTTTCACTGAGCTCAACAAAAACACACCCGCTGCACCTTTAAAGATGAAAATGGTGGAGTTGGTAGATAGTTTTCAAACGCCAGATATTTTACCCCTACTCGACAGCACCAAAGAGAACCTGATTATCTGCGGAAGCTTAAATGAGGCTTTTGGCTTGAAATTGGTGCGTACGGTTAGTCCGCATAAACAATACAAGACAAGTATTGCAGGTATGCCCACATGGGAAACTTTGCGTGATTTCAATAAAGAAGATTGCAAGGATGTTGAATTGATTTACTCAACGCCATTCAACCTGCCAAGAACAGGCAAATACTATCAATACCTGAATGAGCAATATAAAAGCAGGTATAACGGCCGTCCGAGCGATATGTATTTCCGCGGTTTTGAAAACACCTATCATTTTACCAAGCTGTTGCTCTATCACGGCAACCAACTGAAACAAAACCTATCCGACAAATCATTCAGCTTTTTCCACGAGTACGAATTCAAGCCGATTCTGAACCAACGCAGCAATACGGTAGATTACTTTGAGAACAAGAAAATCTATTTTGTCCGTAAGCTAAATGGTGCTATCAAATCAGTCAACTAATTCCCTTTTTCACCTGTTATTGAGCCATGAAACAGACTGGTTTCAAAGGCAACAAACAATCACTCCCACAGAAGCTTTGTGTAACTTGTGGCAGACCCATGGTTTGGCGGAAAAGCTGGGCCAAGAACTGGGAATCGGTAAAATACTGCAGCGATAAATGCAGAAGTGCTAAAGCCAAACCTGCTCATTAATGGCATTGATTGATTTCACAGACAAAGGCCTCTATTGCCCTGCCGGCGATTTCCATATTGATCCTTGGCGCCCTGTAGAACGCGCTGTCATTACCCATGCACATAGCGATCACGCAAGGGCTGGTAGCAAACATTACCTCTGCCACCATTTATCCTTACCCATTCTGCAACTAAGATTAGGACAGCATGCTTATCAGAGCGTAGATTGGCATGAGCCTGTATGGATCAATGGCGTAAGAATTAGTCTCCACCCATCCGGACATATAATAGGTGCTGCACAGATTCGTGTAGAATACAAAGGAGAAGTATGGGTGGTGAGTGGTGATTATAAAACAGAAAATGATGGCATCAGTGGTGCATTTGAACCTGTACCCTGCCACACGTTTATTACAGAATCTACTTTTGGCTTACCGGTGTATCGCTGGCAGCCCCAAGAACTGATATTCCAGCAAATGCAGGAATGGATAGGTAAAAATCAGCAACAAGATCGCGCGAGTATGCTGATTGCTTATTCACTAGGTAAAGCACAAAGAATATTACAAGCCATTGCGCCCATTACCCATAAAATCTATGTACATGGCGCTATTTGGAATACCCACCAAGTATTGTTAGACAATGGCATCCAATTGCCCACTGTAAAGCGCATTACCAATGAAACAAATAAAGCCGATTTAAAAGGTGCCGTCATCATAGCACCACCGGGTGCAGAAGATAGTCCGTGGACGAAAAGACTACCCAGTTTTAGAACAGCCACATGTAGTGGCTGGATGCAGGTACGCGGTCAAGCCAGAAGAAGCAGTAGCGATATGGGCTTTGCATTGAGTGACCATGCTGATTGGAATGGATTACTCAGTGCAGTAAAAGCAACAGGTGCATCAAAAGTATTTGTGACGCATGGTTTTCAATCAGTGTTCAGCAGATACTTAAATGAAATTGGTATTGAAGCAGCAGAAGTAATTACCCAATACGGCGAGGAAGAGAAAAATACGGAGGAGACGGCATGAAAGCATTTGCAGCTTTGATACAAGTGCTTGGTGCTTCTGCAAAAACCAATGAAAAGCTAGATGCGCTGGCGCAATATTTTATACAAGCTAGTGACACAGATAAGGTTTGGGTAATTGCTATTTTTAGTGGTCGAAGACCAAAACGCATGGCCAACTCCAGAGAGCTAAAAAACTGGTGTATGGAGATGGTTGGCTTGCCTGAATGGCTCTTCGAAGAAGCATACCATACTGTAGGTGATCTTGCAGAAACGATCGCGCTATTGCTGCCAGAAGCAAAAGTGAATAATCAGCACAAAAGCTTAACCGATTGCATACAAGAAATGCGTGCATTGGAAAAAGCAGATGAAGCCTTACGAAAAGAATACATCATTACGCAATGGATGCAGCAAGATAATAGTGAACGGTTTTTATTCAACAAGCTTATCACTGGCGGATTTCGTATTGGAGTATCACAGCAAATGATGGTGCAGGCTTTATCCAAAGCCACGCAATTGGCACCGGAACAAATTGCACTGCTCATCAGCGGTAATTGGGATCCAGCAACTACAAGTTTTCAAGAACTGATGAATGTTTCCGCTGCGCGGGATAATCATTCGAGGCCCTATCCTTTTTATCTCGCTTATGCATTGGATATAGAGCCGAATGAATTAGGCCAACCCAATGAATGGCAGGCCGAATGGAAATGGGATGGTATTCGCGGACAAATCATCAGCAGAAATAATGAAATTTTTGTGTGGTCACGCGGGGAAGAACTAATGACAGAACGTTTTCCTGAATTACAAAGTCTGAATACATCTTTACCTGCTGGCACTGTACTGGATGGCGAGATTGTTACCATGCAAGGAGACACATTGCTACCCTTTTCAACTTTACAAACACGTATCTCAAGAAAGCAAGTCACCAAGAAAATTTTACACGACGCACCAGTTGCATTTTTAGCATATGACTTATTAGAGTACGAAGGCAAAGATTGTCGCGACTGGTCTTTGGCACAAAGAAGAACCAAGTTGGAAAATATTGTTGCACAAGCAGCTGCACCACTATTGAAAATTTCTCCCACCATTGATTTTACAGATTGGAACGAATTAATCAGCATCCGACAATCGTCGAGAAGCATGCAGGCAGAAGGACTCATGCTAAAACGAAAATCATCAGTCTATCAATCAGGAAGGAAGACGGGCGATTGGTGGAAATGGAAAATAGACCCAATGACCATTGATGCGGTTTTGTTGTACGCGCAGAAAGGGCATGGCAGAAGAAGTAACTTGTTTACAGACTATACTTTTGCCGTGAAAGACGGCGACAAACTGGTTACTTTCACCAAAGCCTACTCAGGTTTAACCGATAAGGAGTTTACAGAAGTAGATGCTTTTGTAAAGCAACATGCGATTGAGAAGTTTGGGCCGGTGAGAACAGTAAAGCCCGAACTGGTTTTTGAAATAGCATTTGAAGGCATTGCAGCCAGCAACAGACATAAATGCGGTGTAGCCTTACGCTTCCCTCGGATGCATCGCTGGCGAAAAGACAAGAAAGTAGATGAGATCAATACATTGGATGACCTGAAACAATTATTGCTTTTATACGGACAATGAAACAACCCGGACTACAAATCATTAAAACATGGTTGGCTGCCAAAGGCTTCAAAGCTTTCCCTTTTCAGGAGGAAGCTTGGGAAAGTATTGTCCTTGGCAAAAGTGGTCTAGTGAATGCACCAACTGGTTGCGGTAAAACTTATTCCGTATTTCTGGGCGCATTGATTCAGTTCATCAATGAGCATCCAAAGGATTATACTAGTAAAAAAAATAATGGGCTGCAATTATTATGGGTAACACCACTTCGTGCTTTGGCAAAAGATATTGGCAGAGCCATGGAAGAAGTGATTACCGAGTTGGGTATGCAGTGGCGTGTGGGTATACGCAATGGCGATACAGATACCAATGAAAGGGCAAAACAAAAACGCAATATGCCAGAGGTGTTAATCATTACACCTGAAAGCTTACATCTACTGCTAGCACAAAAAGGGCATCCCGCACAACTAGAATCGCTGCGCATCATTGCTGTGGACGAATGGCATGAACTGATTGGCAGCAAACGAGGCGTACAAGTAGAATTGGCGATAAGTCGGATCGTACATCTGACACAAAAGCCCGTTTCACTGTGGGGTATCTCTGCCACCATTGGCAATCTGGATGAAGCAGCCGACTGTTTATTGGCCCCCATCGAAGAAGCGCCTGTCATCATTCGTGCGAAGATGGATAAGCGAATTGCTGTAGAATCCATCATACCTGATGAAATTGAAAAATATCCATGGGCTGGTCACCTAGGTATTAAACTAGCCGAACGCATCATCCCTATTATAGAGGAAAGCAATACCACACTCATCTTCATCAATACCAGAGGCATGAGTGAAACCTGGTACCAAACCATTCTCACCGTAGCACCACACTTAGCAGGTGCTATTGCCTTACATCACGGCAGTATTGAAAGAGAACTAAGAGAGTGGATTGAAGAATCACTACATACACAAAAGCTAAAAGCCGTTGTCTGCACTGCGAGTTTGGATTTGGGTGTCGACTTCAGACCAGTGGATACAGTCATACAAGTTGGCTCACCAAAAGGCGTAGCACGTTTCTTACAAAGAGCCGGCAGAAGTGGACACCGACCCGGAGATATCAGCAAGATTTACTTCTTACCTACCCACTCGCTAGAATTAGTAGAAGCTGCGGCATTGAAGAATGCGATTGATGCAGGCACAATCGAAAGCAAAACACCACTGCTACTGTGCTTTGATGTATTGATTCAATACCTATGTACACTGGCCACAGGCGATGGTTTCAAACCTGAGGAGATTTATAAGGAAGTCAAGAAGACCTATTGCTTCAGCGAGATGCGTGAAGATGAGTTCAGAGAGACACTATTACACATCACGCAAGGCGGTAATGCATTACAGCAATATGATGAATACAAAAAAGTAGAAGTAGAAGACGGTTTGTATCAAATCAAGAGCAGGCGCATTGCAATGCGACATAGAATGCATATCGGTACAATTGTGAGCGATGCGATGCTGAAAGTAAAACTGCTGAATGGTAAATATATAGGCGTAATCGAGGAGTATTTTGTGAGTCGGTTAGAGCCCGGCGAAGTATTTACCCTAGCCGGAAGAAACTTAGAATTGATCGGCATCAAAGACATGACGGCAATGGTGAAGCCATCCAAGTCGAAGAAAAGCATTGTACCAAGCTGGATGGGTGGCCGCATGTCGCTTACAGCCAATCTTGGAGAAAAACTTCGAGAAACTTTCAACGAAGTGAACCATCATCATACACCACAAACTGAATTAGTAGTACTAGCTCCATTATTTGAACTCCAAAAAGAGCTATCGCATATTCCACAATCCAATGAATTGTTGATTGAACAAATCAGCCTCAAGAATGAGCATCATTTATTTGTATATCCTTTTGAGGGAAGATTGGTACATGAAGCCATGGCGTCTATACTAGCCTACCGCATAGGCAAAATTCTCCCAATCACGTTTTCTATTGCCATGAATGATTATGGTTTTGAGTTATTAAGCGACCAGCCAATTCCAGTGGACGACAGCAATGTGCAAGAACTGTTCAGTACAGACAACTTGATAAATGACATACAACGCAGCGTGAATGCCAGTGAAATGGCGAAAAGAAAATTCAGAGACATCGCCGTTATAGGCGGATTAATTTTTCAAGGATTTCCCGGAGAACAAAAAAAAGCAAGACACTTGCAATCTTCCGCCTCACTCCTATTCAAAGTATTCAGTGAGTATGAACCGAACAATCTTTTATTGAAACAAGCTTATCAAGAAGTGTTTGACCAACAAATGGAAGAAGTACGTTTACGTGAAGCTTTGATGCGCATCCAACAAAGCAAGATTGTCTTGCAATATCCTACTCAACTTACACCATTCTGCTTTCCAATCAAAGTAGATGACCTGAACAGAAACCATCATTCTTCTGAGAAACTTGAAGACAGGGTAAGACGCATGCAACAACAACTCGAAAGCAATACGCGATAGCTATCTTTGCGGCCTTGACAAAACCATTACTCCATATTATACAAGACCAGCATTGCTGGCTGCATGCAGAAAAGCTTATTTGGTGGGAAGAAGCACGAACAATCGTTGTAAGCGATCTACACTTTGGCAAGACCGGCCATTTTCGCAAAAGTGGTATTGCTGTTCCGCAATCTGTTTACAAGGAAGATATGCAGCAACTAGCAGCCATGATTGCATACTATCAACCCACAAAAATTATCGCTGTAGGCGATTTATTTCATAGTCATGCCAATAAAGAACTGGACTGGTTTTTACGCTGGCGACAAGATTTTGCGCAAGTACAATTCCTGTTGGTGAAGGGCAACCACGATATTCTTTCAGCTGATTGGTATGCAAAAGCAGCTATTGAAGTTGTGAGCAACTTCTATACAGAAGGATCTTTTGGATTCATTCATGACACTGCAGACATCCAGGAAGAATTACTGAAGCGTTACTATTGGTTTAGCGGACATATTCATCCGGGTGTTCGTATGGAAGGTGCAGCCAAACAAAGTTTGCGCTTAGCTTGTTTCTATTTTCAGCAACAATATGCCATCCTGCCTGCATTCAGCAGATTCACAGGATTGCAAATGATTCGCCTGAAAAAAGCAGATATCGTTTATGGCATTATTCCAGCAGATAGCCGATTTCAATCGCCAGCTTCCATCCTACGCATACAGTAATGGTTAAAATTGCCTACGATAGCATCTATGCACATCCACTACCGGAAGGTCATCGCTTTCCTATGCTGAAGTATGAGCTAATACCAGCACAATTATTACACGAAGGCACCATCACACAGAATAATATCTTTTCGCCTAAGCCATGTGATTTAACAACTGTATTGTGGACGCATGATGCCGACTATCTTGAGAAACTATTACAGCAAACATTATCTGCATCTGAACAAAGAAAGATTGGTTTTCCGCAATCGCCTACACTAACACAAAGAGAATTGATCATTACGCAGGGCACCATAGATTGTTGTCATTACGCAATGGAGTTTGGCGCAGCACTAAATGTAGCAGGTGGCACACATCATGCATTTGCCGACAGAGGTGAAGGATTTTGCTTACTGAATGATTTTGGCGTTGCAGCCAATTATCTACTTAAGCATAAACTCGCAAAGCAGATACTTATTATTGATTTAGACGTGCATCAAGGCAACGGCACTGCAAGTTTGTTTACACATGAACCACGTGTATTCACATTCAGCATGCATGGCGCACATAACTATCCTTTTCACAAAGAAGAATCCGATCTGGACATTCCATTACCAGACGGCATCGAGGATGAAGCTTATCTCTATTTGCTAGAAGAAAATCTAACACAACTATTCAATCAAGTGCAACCCGATTTTATCTTCTACTTATCGGGGGTAGACATTCTTTCGACTGATAAGTTTGGTAAACTGAAGATTAGTATGGAAGGATGCAAGCAAAGAGATAAGATCGTTTTTAAGTTTTGCAAGCAATACAAAACACCGGTTGTAGTTGCCATGGGCGGTGGCTATTCGCCCGACGTAAAAGTGATTGTAGAAGCACATTGCAACACTTTCCGCTTAGCTAACGCTATTTTTGGCATATAAGCATCGGCTATAAATTAGCCAATCTGTTAAGAAATCTTTACAACTATACGAACTGCTGTTAGCACAGGTTTTGTCTTACAGTACATGTATCAAAACCTCAGATCATGAAAAGCTATACATCCTTTCTTTTGTTATTTGTTATCATTAGTCTTTTTTCCTGCACAGTCATCCGTCAGGGTGAAGTAGGTGTAAAAAGACGATTGGGTAAGATCGATCCTCAGTTCGTGGAGCAAGGCCCTAAAGGGTATAACATCTTCACTACAACCATCTTAAAAGTACCTACGCGTACGATGAATATTGAGGTGAAACCTGACCTCCCCTCTAAAGAAGGTTTGACCATCCGCTCTGAAATATCTATCCTTTATAGAATAAAGCCAGAAGCAGCGCCCAAGATTGTTCAGAATATCGGTTTAAACTACGAGGGTGAAGTCATCCTACCTGTTTTCCGCTCTGCTTCAGCAGATATTACAGCTAAATTTCTGGCAAAAGACATGCACAGCGGCGAGCGTGCACAGATTGAGCATGCTATTCGTAAGCAAATGAGTGATATTCTCGAGCCACGTGGCTTTATTATTGACAATGTGTTACTGAAAAGCATTCGACTGCCAGAAGGTTTAGCAAGAACTATTGAAGAAAAACTACAGGCCGAGCAGGATGCGCAGCGTATGGAGTTTGTGAAGGAAAGAGAGAAGCGTGATGCGGAAAGAAAAATTATTGAAGCGGAGGGTAAAAAAGAGATTGCCCGTATCCAGGCCGAGGGCGAAAAAAATGCAGCAATTATTCAGGCAGAAGCCAGAAAGCGTATGACGGAAATTGAAGCAGAAGGTAAAGCCAACGCGATGAGAATTGAGGCCGACGCTACACGTAGAGCCAATGATACTATCAATAAAACATTGACACCGCAAGTGTTAAAGTTGAGACAGATTGAAGCGTTCAGAGCTTTATCCAACAGTAATAACAGTAAGTTGGTTATTACAGATGGTAAAACGCCATTCCTGACATTACCTGATAAGTTCTAATACAATCCCCCCCGGATAAGGGCTTTGTCGAAAGACTGGCCCTTTTTTATTTAAATTGCTTGACATGAAACGTCCCGTCATTTCTATTGAACTATACACATGGGATATCTGGATGGAAACCACAGCATGGACTTTCCTGATTCTACTATGGATATACCCACTACAACTATACACGAGCTTACCTGAGCAAATTCCATCTCACTTCAGCTTAGATGGAAATGTTGACGGGTATAATAGTAAACAAACTATTTTACTGCTGCCGATTATAGCAACGATCATCAATATAGGCTTATTGATACTTGGCCACTATCCGCATCTATTCAATTATTCTACACGCATCACACCTCAGAATGCAGCACAACAATATCGTATGGCGACTAGGATTGTACGTTTTTCCAGAATACTGATATCCGCTATTTTCATTCTACTGGTATATAAAATCATTGCAAGCACTCAATCAGTGGAGGACGCTTTGGGCAAAGACTATATGCCGTGGATTTTTGGTTTAAGTATGCTACCAGCAATACTTACGCTACTCATGTGGTGGAAAGGCCGAAACCGTGGTCAAGCAAAAGCTTAGACTTTTTTACCCTTTAGCTTTTGATAATCGAGGAAGTAAATCAACCTGGCAGTAATTTCTTTACCCTGTGGCATATTGAATACCTGTCTGAGGTTTTGACCATATTTATTAAATCGGCCTCCGTCGATTGACATATCCAAAGGCATCCAATTCTTCCAACCTACAATTAAACGACTGCCATACATGAAATCCCATGTATAGAACATATCCAAGTTGTAGGCATTGTAGTTATTATCATTACCTGCAATAAAAGGTCTATCAATCCAGTAACCCTGTGCATCTACATTGTAGAATCTTTCATAGCGCACGTTACTCCAATAATGTCTTGCACGCAGGGTTAAGAACATACGTGGAGTGAAATTGTACAGACCTGATAAGAGTGTAGTAAACTGATGCACTTTCCTCCATCCTATGATGGGATCACCGTTTGCTTCTCTGCGAAAAGCAAAACCTATATTACCTAAATCAGAACTACCATCACCACTCAACTCAAGACTCAGGCGGTCACTAAATCGATAACGCACACCCATTTGATAACGATAAAACTCCGCATTTTCAAAAGCAGGCGTATTGGCAAAGCCCAGATTCATGCTAACAAATAGTCGCTTACGACTGTCGGTACTACCATTCAACCCTATAAAATGCCATGGCATCATACGTACCATTCTTCCGGGCGTGCGCAGTTCAAAATAATCATGTTGCCAGAGCGGTTTAGCCTCGTAATTAATACTCAGATCCCAGAAATTTTTAAAGAAATGAAAGATACTTGCGCCAACATTCATCTCCTGCCATACAGAAGGTTTGTACAATTGCCTGTTGGTATACCGAAGAGAATAGCTGTAGCTAAGGAAACGTTTGGTAGGCGTAAACTGATTATAACTCACCTGTGCAGAAGTAGTGATTTCATTGGGTGCCTGAAGGAAACCCAGATCGTTGGGATCATACCTGTCTGATTCAATATTCTGTGTAACATTAAACTGTACTTTACCACTAACCTTTCTAGCACTCAATGTTGTATTAAAACCATCATAAGGATTCAAGCCCATGATCTTACTGTATCGTGCTGTACCAACAAGACCGTAGGTATTTCTTTTGTCAAACAACGCGAAATCTAATGCAGATACATTCGCATCTCTTGCAGCACCGCTTCGCATCACATTTGTATTTGTAAAAGTAATGGATGATCTACCCTTCAATGCTTGGTCTAATACCACTACGCTATAGTTGGTCAAAGGTTCCGTTTCTATCTTTTCCGACTTCCCCGTTACTGTATTCTCAACAATCGCATGCATGGGTGCACCAACCGCATTAAACACACCAATACCTAAGTTCTTTTTGTTTCTACCAGAGAATTTGGATGCATTAATTAACTGTGTAACACCTGGGTTTTTAACGATGCGTAGATTCGGGTCATTGGCTACCATATTCTTCACACTACTATACCCTGCGGGTGTAAGGCCAATTCTTCTACTGTAGAATAAGCCGGCTTTGTTGAATAGTTCAGTACCTTCTGTGAAAAACGGACGATTTTCTTGAAAACGTACTTCAAAAGGCGATAGGTTGAGGATTACGTTATCCGAGATTACCTGACCAAAATCTGGTACCAATGTAGCATCAAAAGTGAAGCTCTCATTCACACCCCATTTCACATCCATTCCACCATTACGCAGAAATTCATTCACTGTTCCTTTGGTCGTTGGCGTGCTTCTATAACCTGCAGTGACATAAGGCAGAAAAGACAAACGCAAAGGTGGAACCACATTACTGATACCATCCAAATCACCAAACTGATTCACAAAGCCAGCTTCATTCGGATTAACTGCATTCCAATAACTACTTTCATTGAGCCTTCTGCTAAAGCGCTGAAAATTGACACCCCATTTTTGCTGTGGTGTTTTGGCAAAACGCAAGGAGATGTAAGGAATACGCATCTCTACCGTCCAGCCATCTTCTGTAAAATGCACATTACTCTCCCAAACCGCATCCCAGCTATAATCGCTGGGCGGGCCAAATCTACTTTGTACAGCTGGTGAAACACGACCATCGGATTGTACGTTACGACTGGTTACCACAAACTGAAACCCGTTCTGATCATCGTTGTAGGTATCCAAAAACACAGAGAAATAGTCCACATCCTGTCTTTGTTCACCGTCTCTTGCAGTTAGCTGCTTACGCACCTGTTTAGGGTTATCATGCAATTTGGCAGCGATATACATAGCAGCATCATCATACAAAACCCACACTTCTGTTTTCAATTCAGCCGGATTACCATAATCAGGCGAGTTGATGATAAAGTCTTTTGCAGGGGTTGCTTTTGCCCAAACAGAATCATTCAGTAACCCATCTATTTTAGGTGCGTGGGCGGTACGAACCGCAAACATTGTTTTTTTAGGAAAGGCAGTACGTTCCTGTGCCTGTACAGTAACAGACAATAAGCATATCAACAAAAAGGCTAGACTTCTCATGCAGGCCGCAAAATTGCAGGAAACCAACAGCAAACACAAAGCTTTTTAGATGGAAGGCAAAAAGAAAGGATTCTCAGCAGTTGCAGAGAATCCTTTCTGATATGTATACAGGCTTAATTCAACTTTTTCTTCAATGAGCTGACTTGTTCTTGCAGGTTGTTGACCATACCAGCTAGAGAGTTTACATCCCAGCGATTGGCCATATTGGCTTTCTGCATGATATAGACCGCTTTCCACGCTTCGAGCACTTCATCCGTACCTACCTGATAAGGCTCATAGATAGGATTATCACTCACCAGTGTAATCTTGTTCTTCTGGCGATTGTTCCGCAGAATACGTTTATACACTACTCCTTCATTCTTGGTGAGTACGACATAAGTGTTGCTATTCTTCACTTCTTCTAGGTCTTCTACCTTCTCTCCAACAATTACAGAGCCACTGGGTGTAGGCAACATACTGTCCCCTATAATCTCAAAAGCGCGATAGCTTCCTGGAGCCAGCATAGGCAAAGTGAAGGTGTTTAGCTCATCCAGAAAATCAGGATCTGCGTAGCCAGCTAAATAACCAGCTGCAGCTTTTACAGGCACAAACTGAATATTAACACTGTCCGCAGCCATCTTCAGTTTGCGGCGTTGCTCTAGATAGCTGCCGCTCTTGGCTTCGGAAAGATCTTTCAGCAATAATTCATCCAGCGTGTACTTAAAGATAGCAGATACAGCTTCCAGCACTTCTAGCTTGGGTTCTGCCCTTTCTTCTTCATAGGCGCCGATGAGGGAACGCTTTACTTTGAGCTTGTTGGCAAACTCTTCCTGCGTCCAGCCTCTCAGCTTACGGAGATAGCGAAGATTTTTTCCTGCGTAACTCATGACTAACTGATTTAGTGCAAAATACTAATTTTTTTAGCTTAACCAAATATTTTTACACAAAATTTTTTAGCAGCCTGTTTTTGCGGATTTTTGAGGCATGGCAAAAAAGCAAGTTCCTGTTATTCTGATTACGAACGATGACAGCATTCACGCCCCCGGATTACACAATCTAGTTGCAGCAGTAAAAGACTTAGGAAAAGTTGTGGTAGTGGCTCCTGAAAAACCACAAAGTGGTATGGGGCACGCTATTACCATCGGGCAACCGCTCCGACTCCACTCTGTTAACCTAATGGATGGCGTAGAAGCATATAGCTGCAGCGGCACGCCTGTTGACTGCGTAAAACTTGCTGTTGACAAGGTATTGCACAAAAAGCCGGATATCTGCCTGAGCGGTATCAACCATGGCGCCAACCACTCTATCAATGTTATTTACAGTGGCACTATGAGTGCGGCCTTGGAAGCATCTATTGAAAATATTCCCAGTATCGGATTCAGCTTATTGGATTTTAGCATGGAAGCCGATTTCTCCGGTGCGCAACACTACGCTCGTTTGCTGGTGCAGCAAATCCTCGGCAAGAAGATTGATAAACATCTTTGTTTGAACGTGAATATTCCTGCCATACCCAAAGAGTTGATCAAAGGCTTTAAAGTATGTAAGCAGGCCTATGCGAAATACGATGAAGATTTTGTTGCACGTAAAGATCCGCACGGCAGAAAGTATTATTGGTTGACGGGTGAGTTCGTGAACTTCGATAAAGCCAAGGACACTGATGTATGGGCACTCAAAAACAACTATGTGAGTGTTGTACCTGTTCAGTTCGATTTAACCAACTACGCGCTCAAATCCAAACTAGATAAAATCATTCGCTGATATGCTGAAAAAAGACAATCTCTATTTCGGATTGATACTTGGCTTTTTGGCGCCAGTACTTGGTATGCTGGGTTTTTATTTCTGGAAGTTTCGATCCATTGGTTTTGGTGAGTTCTTGGAATACATGCTACAGTGGAAATCACTACTCACCTCTGTAGTGAGTGTTTCGCTCATTGCCAACGCAGTGGTGTTTACGATTTACATCAACAAGCATATTGATAAAACAGCACGTGGGATTTTTATTGCTACTTGTATCTACGCGCTGATTGCTGCGGGTATTAAGTTTTGGGCTTGATATACACATGCTCATAAGTGAGTAATACTTGCTGCGTTCTGGCTTAATGACATAATTTAGTACTTCAAACTAGACAGATGCGTTATTACGTGATTGCGGGTGAAGCGAGTGGTGATTTACATGGCAGCAATTTGCTGAAAGCTCTGCGCAATCTGGATCAAGATGCCGACTTCCGTTGCTGGGGTGGCGATCTCATGCAGGCCGCCGGGGCACATCTAGTAAAACACTATCGCGATCTGGCATTCATGGGTTTTGCTGAAGTAGTTCGTAATCTTCCGACGATTTTACGCAACATCAAATTCTGTAAACAAGATATTCTTGCCTATCAGCCTGACACATTGATTTTAATTGATTACCCTGGTTTTAATCTACGCATCGCTGAGTGGGCAAAAGCACAAGGATTTAAAGTCATCTATTACATATCTCCTCAAGTATGGGCATGGAAGGAAAAACGCGTTGTGAAAATGAAGCAATGCATCGATAAGATGTTGTGCATTCTACCTTTCGAGAAAGAGTATTATCAAGAAAAGTGGAATTGGGAGGTTGAGTATGTTGGTCACCCACTTGTGGAAGTAATTAATCAAAAGCTGGCAGAAAAAAGTATCCATAAATCACCTGTAGTAGCCCTTCTACCTGGTAGCCGCAAGCAAGAGATTCTCCAGAAACTGCCTATTATGCTAGAAGTGAGCAAACATTTCCCAGAACACAAATTTGTTGTGGCACAGGCACCGGGACAAGACAGTAGCTTGTATCAGCCATTAATGGCGGGATATAAAAATGTGGCCATCGCAGTTGGCAAAACCTATGATCTTTTACCTGAGTCAAAAGCTGCCTTGGTAACAAGTGGCACGGCTACGTTGGAAACAGCTTTATTTGGCGTACCGGAGATTGTCTGTTACAAAGGAAGTGCGATTAGTTATGCCATTGCAAAGCGTCTTGTAAAAGTGAAATACATTTCGCTTGTGAACCTGATTATGGACAAACTGGTGGTGAAAGAATTGATCCAGCAGGAGTTGACAGCAGAAAACCTTGTTCGCGAACTCAGGACGATCTTGTATGACGTAGATAAACGTGCAGCTATGCAGGATGACTATGCCCAATTGAAAGCCCTACTCACAAAAGGTGGTAAAGCTTCTGAACAGGCTGCCAGCTCAATTTACCATTGGCTTACTTGAAAAGTGGTAGAATCACCAGCCTGACCAGAATAATAATAACTGCAATAAGGAACATAATCAGCGAAATACGATTCATCCCATGCATGTACTTCATCCATTGTGTTCTTGGCTCATTTGGATCGCGCTTCTTGATATAGAGATATTCTGCTAGTTGACGTAAAATACCCATAGAAAAACTTTGTATAAAGGTAACAGATGATGAGGGTATAAAGTTGCAGCTAAAAATTGGCAAATATTTTTGGCTAGAACTACCCAAAACTTACTTTTGCAACCTCAGGAAATTAGCTCAGCTGGCTAGAGCGTCCCGACGGCAGCGTCGGGAAGGTCGCCAACGAAACTGATATCTCAAATGCTCTTTTAATCAAGGGGAATTAGCTCAGCTGGCTAGAGCGCTTGCATGGCATGCAAGAGGTCACCGGTTCGACTCCGGTATTCTCCACTATCGCCCAACCCTAAAAAGGTTGGGCTTTTTTATAACCACTATTCTACCATAAAACAAACAAAGAGCCCCACACACCTCTGTATGGGGCTCCAATAACCACCTCTCCAAAATCGTTTAATCCATTTAATATTTTTTACCCAATTCAACCATCAAGCCTACTTCATACTGCTGACTAGCAGTGTTGGCTATCTTATGATTGGTTGAATACATTACGTTTATACCACCTAAACCTGCCTGATAAATACCCAAACCGCCTCGGATATTGCCAGTACTTTGATACATACCCATCACCTTAAACATATTATCATAAGCTGCCTCAAAACCTGCATCAAATACGGGAGCTGTTTTTCTATACATTCTACCTACTACCATTGGCTTAATCAACATTTTTCCTAAATCATCTACTGCAATATTGTAAGATATCGCTGCTTGACCTACTGCCAGATTACCGATATCATCTCCACCCTTCAAATTCTTCGCTAGTCTAAATACGGATACTGCTACATCCAAATTATCATGCATATACACGGCACCAAAATTACCATCATACTCAGTTTTGTTATTTACACTCTCAATCACCATTGGATCATGTGATACCGCATCACCCAATTTTGAATAATCTAATCTATCACTGCTCATTGCAAACGCAACACCCAAACGAAGGGCATTACCTTCATGCAACTGTATATTGTACGCATATGTAATTACTCCTAAAGTTCTGTTTAACACACCACTCTTATCTGCCATTACTTGAATACCAGCAGAAGAATTGGCACCAAAGTTAAACTCACCGGTAATATTGGTTAATACCGGAGCACCATCAAAACCAATCCAACTCCTGTTCTGCATCGCATACACCCTATTGCCCTCTGCACCTGCATAAGCAGCATTCCATAAAACCTTATTGGAAAAATACTGGCTCATACTATTTTCTGTCTGAATCTGGGCAGATACACCTGGTAAATTTGTAACGAAGAAAGCAATCGCTGTTGCGAGTCGGAGGTAGTTATTGTTTTTCATAAAATAGGCTTGTAATGAAAAATTGGAGGGTCATCTCAGCTACTCTAGTAGTAACCTTTTGACGACATAAAGTTCCCAAGTTTCAACAGCCTTGCTTATCACCAAAGACCTCATCTCTATGTAGAGTTTCCACTACAGTAGCATATAAAACCATGACAACAAAAAGACCGCTTCTCGACAGAAGCGGTCTTCGGCACATGCTCACCACATCTCTATGTGCCACTAAGCCATAAACATCTTATCTAACTACGGTTATTGAACCGCGTTTCACTACTTGTCCTTTTACAGTTAAGATGTAGAAATAATTGTCTTTGGTCAGTAATACACCATTGACACGGCCGTCCCAATTATTTCTGTAATTAACCGCTTCGTACAACAGCTTGCCTGTTCTGTCAAACACCTGCAACTTATTCTCAGGATACAAATCAATATTACCGATGACAAACCTGTCGTTACGTCCATCACCATTTGGTGACAGGATTATAGAAGGTTCTACAGTAATCTCTTCATTGACATCCACTTCATAATTACCTGTGGTTTTACAGCCATTGGCATCAGTCATAGTAACGCCATAAGAAGTCTTATTAAATACCCTAGCTACAATCCTATCGCCATCCAAGGCTGTCAAGATACCAGGAACAGTATTCCACTGATAGCTTGTAGCGTTACCAAAAGCTCTGATGGTTACAGTAGTACCTTTAGCCACTTTGGCGTAATCAGGCTCTACTCTTACTGGATTGATTGGGTATTCAGTCAGTAAACCATCACCATAACTGATCACATAGTCCTTAGCCTCTGCAGCAATTGGTCTAATTACAAACGCATTCTCTGCATTGGGTGAACCGATCAGCTTAAACTCAGGTTTACGTGTAATCACTGCAACATCATCATTGCGAACAAAACCAGTTGCTTTGAATGTAAATACAGGATTTGATGTACCATTACATTTCACTTTGTCATCAGCTGTAATCAGCAATGGTGCTTTAGCGACAACCACCTGTATATCTCTGCTATTGGCCGCATAATTATCAGTTTCTGCCTGTTGTACTGTAATGACAGCTTTACCGGAACCTACGAATGATACGTTAGCACCATTAACTTGCGCAACTGCAGTATTGCTGGATAGATAACTGTAAGTACCCTGACTTTCAGAACTTGCCTTCAATTCAACATCCGCATCACCATAATTCTTAACGATATCATCTATTGTAATAGCCACTTTAAGCTTATTCACCATCAATCTGGCAGTCACCTGACCTGATACATAATTATCAGTTTCCGCTTGCTGTACAGTAATCACCGCATTACCTGCACCAACAATAGTTACTGTATTACCACTGATGGTAGCTACACTCGTATTGCTGCTGCTGTACGTGATCGCACCTGTGCTGTTACTGCTTGCATTCAGGTTGAATGCCGCGTCACCATAGG
>JACCDH010582591.1_pt1 | contig 27139 bp, 23 predicted proteins | sample 7442481 | NCBI WGS metagenome assembly JACCDH01 (sample SAMN15323433, study PRJNA562643) | freshwater metagenome | isolation source: river surface water | place: USA:Blue River Watershed | collected 2017-08-15 | reverse complement strand
TCTATCGAGGTCTACCCGACACAAAACATAGAAGATCTCATTAAGCAAAAGGAAATTAGTCACGTCTTGTTGGCACTTCCTTCAGCCAGTCGATCACAAAAGGCCCAAATCATCCAAAACCTTTCTGTTTTGGGTGTGAAGGTCTTGACCTTGCCCACATTGTCTGAATTGGCAGAAGGAAAACTGACGATCAGTGACCTTAAGGAAGTTCAAATTGAGGACCTTCTTGCCAGAGAAATTACAAGACCCAACGAGATCCTTTTAAATAAAAATACCCGCAACCAATGTGTGTTGATAACGGGTGCTGGAGGTTCAATCGGTTCTGAATTGTGCCGTCAAATTCTCAAGCGCAATCCCTCAAAACTTGTTCTTGTAGAAATGAGTGAGGTGGCCCTGTACAACATCGAAACAGAACTGTCTGAATTCATCGCAAAAACGAAATCCAAAATAATATTGGTCAGTCGTCTATGCAATGTCAAAGATGCATCAGTCATTGACAACATTGTTGCGAAAGAAAAACCAAACACTTTTTACCATGCAGCTGCCTACAAACATGTACCCATTGTGGAAGACAACGTTTGTGAAGGCATCTTGAACAACGTACTGGGTACTAAGAACTGTATCGAGTCTGCCATCCAACACAAGGTCAATCAGTTCATCTTGATCAGTACCGACAAAGCTGTAAGACCGACCAATGTGATGGGGGCAAGTAAGCGCGTTGCTGAACTCATACTGCAAGCCTACGCACATGACCAAAAAACAACCAAAATTTCTATGGTTCGTTTTGGAAATGTATTGGGCTCAAGCGGATCTGTGGTGCCCCGCTTTAGGCAACAAATTGCTGCTGGTGGCCCCATCACCTTAACCCATGCAGAAATTACGCGTTACTTCATGACCATTCCTGAAGCAACACAGCTTGTTATGCAAGCTGGGGCGATGGGTGGAAATGGTGAAGTATTTCTTTTAGACATGGGCGAGCCAGTCAAGATTATTGAGCTTGCTCAAAGAATGGTTGAGTTATCTGGCCTCAAAGTCAAAGACTCAAATAACCATGGAGATATAGAGATCAAGATAACCGGGCTGCGGCCAGGTGAGAAGTTGTATGAAGAGTTACTTATTGGCGATACGCCCATACCCACTGACCACCCTGAAATTTACATGGGTCTAGAGAATTTCATTCACAAGGACGAGCTTATGAAAAATATAATTACATTGGTTAAGCATTGTGAAAACAAAGAGGCGCTTGATGCCTCTGAATATATTCACACCTTAATCAATAACAGCAAGGTAACAAATAACTCTTTGCAAGAGCTAGAGTTGGTTCAAAATCAACTCTGATTCCTGCAGGTCTTTTTTTAATTGGATTGAATTAAAGCTGACTCCAAAAGCCCTGCTTCTCTCAATTTTGCAACCCAGCTCGGATCTACACCCCTACCTGTCCAAGTTTGATTCGGATCCAAGGGATTTCTGTATTTGGCAGGCAATTTAACGCCCTTCATAGTGTGCGGCTTGACAGCGCTGTTCTGGGATTTCTTTTCAGTTGCTTTGATAGGATGCTTTGTTTTATGCCCCTCGTAGGCTGAAGTAATTTCCGCAAGACTCAGTCCAGCGTCCTTTGCCATCTTAATGATTTGGGTTAATACTTTACCGTGAGATTCCGCTTTTAAGGCTGCTTCTTTCTTTGCCAGAAGATCTTTTTGTTTTTGAATAGCAGCAAGCTGAGCAGCTATAGATTGCTTGGTCATATTAAATCCTTTAAGCTGAATAATATTTAGCAGAAGTATTATATATATATTCTCATAAATTTAAAGATCTGCTAAAGCCCCATATCGGGACTCGGTTCTATCGCCCCACTCTTCGCTCCGAAAAAGCGGCAGGACCAGGAACTTTGGGTTTGTTTTGTAAATTTTGAAATCTTGTTCGATCATGCCGCCCGAAAACCCTTGAGTGACTTAATCAGCTGGTTGCTTGAGCGCTTGAGATACCTGACCGAGTTGCGTACCCGCTTGACATGCTCAGCGTCTTGTCGCTTGAGCTGCCTGAGCGTCAACTTCAGCATCCTTTGCTGCGTGCTGATCACGAAATTCAAATCGCTCTTTTTGATACCGCCCCCCAGGTAGCGCTTCTCGTCAAGGAAGTCTGCCATCATGTCCAGCTCTGTACCAAAGGAATTACGCATACCCTCGTGAACGGCGGTCTCGGTTCGCTTCGGTTGTTCCGATTGTGAAAAAAGCATCCGTTGGTAGGCTTGATTTCTTTCGTAGCTGACGATTCTGTTGGCAATCTCCTGGGCAACAAAAGGATCAACACCATCCTGAGAAATCAACTCTGACAAGTTAGTCAAAAGCGGATCTGAGATACCCATCGAATCAATGACAGATAGGCCGTGTATCCGGGCATTTTTGGATGAACGGCTCTTGCCCACAGGCGATTTCGGCCCAGTTGATCTGAGCGCGTTCCGCCTATTCGCCTGACGCTTGTGGGCGCTTGTCTTTGAGTCCATTTGGCGGCTCGGTGGTAGGGGGCACGTTTTCGATGGCGCCAAGGTCTCTTTGCATGAGAGCGTTTTGCAAACGTATCCGCTCAGCATTCACCTTGCGGTTGACCACCACCTCGTACGAAGCCTGAAACCCCGCCAGCGTCTTTGCATTCAGCGCAATCATCTGGTCAAGGTTTTCAAAAACGGATCGGGAACTAGCCATGGCCTTTTGAGTCAGCGTTTCCATTGTCAGGTTGTGCTCGCCCAACAGTTCATCGAACTCATCGTTGATTCGATTGGCGTATAGAGCGTCCATCACCCAGGCCTGGAGATCAGTTATCCCTCCTGCGTACTTGTCCGTTTCCATAATACCGGCCATAGAACGAATCAAGGTGGCGCGCTTTTGGTTTTCGTAGCGGCGTATCCACCAAAGACATTCATAGATTTTTTCTACAAGGTAGATCTGCTGGGGTGTTGTGGCACCAAGTTCCTGAATCGTTGCCACAAGTCCTTGCTGATAAATCTCCTGAGACTCGCCTGGCAGGACAGGTGTATTCCCCAAAATCTGCGTAATTGGTGACGAAACAACCTGTACAGCTTTGTTTGAAGATTTTTTGCTGTGGGACATATCATCTGTTGTTGCTCAAAGATTGAGCTGCCTTCGCCGGAAAAACCGAGCTACAAAGCCGAACTCCCGGCTTATCGTCAGGCGTCCCAATGAACTCGACTCCGGCAGCTTCCAGTGCAGATTGGATAGCAGCCAGCGATCGAATCTGCCCTGAAGGGACCCCGTCTAAGACCTCCATTCGGCGAATCGTCGCAACACCAACACCAGAGGCGTCAGCCAAATCTTGAGCTCGCCACCGAAGCAAGGCTCTTGCAGCACGAACTTGACCAGTTGAAATCATTCAAAATATCTATTATGACCTTCTAAAGATCAATATACTGAGTTGATACATATGAATGATACTTGCCTTGAACAGCTTCGTACCCTGCTTCTACACATCGATGGTGCCTACGCGCCAAACACCTTGAGGGCTTACCGCTCAGACATGTTGGAGTTCATCGCTTACTGCGAGAAAAATGGTGCCTGCGCCTTGCCAGCAAAACCCGAGACGGTTGCAGAATTTTTGATGCAGACCGTCCCCCAAGGGATCAAATCATCCACCATCCGCCGAAAAGTCTCATCCATCAGTGCCATCCACCGCCTCTCTCCGTTGGAGGATCCGACAAAACATTCAGAGGTCAGGATCATTCACCGAAAAATATACCGACAACTGGGTACCCGGTTCGATCAGGCATACCCCATCACCAGAGCGTTGCTAACCAGACTGCTGGCTGCTTGCGCAGATGACCTCCACGGATTGCGGGATCGCGCATTGCTTCTGGTTGCCTACGACTCGATGCGAAGGCGCACTGAGTTGATATCTCTCCGTGTCGAAGATATCGAATGGATCCCGAATACTGGGGCATCAATACTTCTTCGTAAAAGCAAAACTGATCAGCAAGGTTGTGGGAAATGGATACACCTGACAAGCGAGTCATCGGAGGCTCTGCATCAATGGTTATCGGCTGCGAAAATCAACGAGGGATTAATTTTCAGAGGAGTGAGGTCATCCGGAGCGATAACCGAAAGTTTATGTGAAAGCAGGATTTCACGCATCTACAAAACCCTAGCCAGGAAAGCTGGGCTCAATGAGACATTGGTGCAGGAGATCAGCGGCCACTCCATACGGGTTGGGAGAGCACAAGACCTTTTAAATGCAGGCGCAAGCTTGCCGCAAATTATGGTCAAAGGCGGCTGGGCAAAGACCGATACAGTAATGCGCTATGTGGAACGTACCCGCCACTCGGGAATAATTTTGCCAGGTCAACACTTTTGAATAAATTGCTTCAGCGGTCCTCATGATTTTCTAACCTCGTTAATTCAAAATGAGGTGTAGTGAGGCTTGCGTCAGAAGATCTATGAAGACATCAGTTTCAAAGAAGCGCTTACAACTGAATTGACGTCGGGGTAATAGGCTTTTTCTAAATTTCTAGCAGTAGGAGCAGGGGCAAAAGGCAAAGTTATTCGGAGTGGGCTCGATTTAAAGTTAGCAGGGTGAATCTGCTGTACTGCCACAGCAAGTACTTCACTTGCAATCCCACACGGACCCCATCCACCATCAACGGCTAACAGCCGGCCTGTTTTGGTGACTGACTTCACAACCTCTTCCGAATGAAACGGATTTAGCACACGAAGGTCGATCACTTCGGCTGAGATACCCAACTTCTCCAACTCCTCTGCAGCATTTAGCGCTAACCGCGTTGAGTAGCTGGAGGCAACTATTGTCAAGTCCGATCCTAAGCGATGACATCGCGGGCGCTCCAAGCTCAAATCAAACTCGATAACCGGTGGCAGGTCATCTGTTTGGTCATATAGCCAGCGATCGTCAATGTACACAACGGGGTCTTTACACAGGACAGAGGCAATCAGCAGGTCCCTCGCATCAGCCACAGTCGCAGGCATGACAACACGCAGACCCGGAATGTGTGTAAACCATGCCTGCAGAGCCTGCGAGTGCTGTGCCCCCTGCTCACCGCCACGATTGATAATGCCACGAATAGTCATGCTTGGATGCGCCTGGCCACCCGTCATATGCGACCACTTGGCCGCCTGGTTAACTACAGCATCCATTGCGTAAAGCATGAAGTCGATCCGAGGATGGACCACGATAGGTTTCATGCCTGCCAAAGACGCTCCCACAGCAGCACCAGTACAAGCAGACTCAGCCACGGGTGTGTCAATGACACGCTCCTTTCCAAATTTCTTATCCAGGTCAGTCATCGAGTTCCCGACATACCAAGGACTCCAGAGACCTTGGCCTATCACAAATACTTCTGGGTACTTCTCAAGAAGATATTCGAACGCCGCAAGAATGGCTGTGCCGTAGTTATAGGTTGTCCGTTTCTCAATCATGCCTGAGCTCCCTGGAAGTAGACACGATCTAGCAACGCTGTGGATGCAGGATAAGGGGCCTGCATTGCTTTTGTCCAAGCTGCATCGACTTCCGTCTTCAAGGTCAGCTCCAGAGCTTCGTCGTCCTTCTCGGTCCAAACTCCAGCAATCAGCATTGCTTCCTTCAACCGACGAATAGGATCGCGTTGTCGCCAGTTGTCAAGCTCCTCAACCGATCGGTGTATGCCAACATCGATATCCTCACGCCAGTCAACATGTCCATACCAGCGAAAAGTCACAGCCTCGATGAAGCCCGGTCCTTTTCCCAACCGTGCGTCCGCAATCAATTCACCAGCAGCAAAAGCCATGGCAACAACGTCATTACCATCAACCACACGATAGGGCACGTCATTTGCATGGGCAAAGCGTGCAGTCGAATCGTTTGGCTGCCGAGTTGAAATATGCATATGGCTAGCAAACAAATTATTTTCGACAACGAAGATCACGGGAATATTCTGAATACGGGCAAGGTTCAAAGATTCGTGCACTACGCCTTCCTCCACGGCACCATCACCAAGGTAGGCCACGGCGACATCGCCGGTCTTTTGCAGTTTGGCTGCCAGCCCCGCACCGACGGCCAGCGGGACCGTTCCGGCGACGATGGGCACGGAACCGTAAAAGCCCCGGCGCTGATCCCAGAGGTGCATTGACCCACCCATACCCCTGGAATGTCCGGTATCGCGGCCCAGCACCTCGGCGAATAGGCCCTCCACTGAAGACCCCAGCGCAAGGAGATGGGAATGCGACCGGTGGGCGCCAAACACTCGGTCGGAGGCACGCAGGTGCGCTGATACCCCCACGGCCACAGCTTCCTGCCCCACGCCCAAGTGCACTGGTCCACCAATTAAACCATCGCGCCGGCCAGCCGCGAGTCGCCGCTCCGCCAACCGAATACGCTGCATGCTGCTCATATACTCGCGAAGTCGCTCGGCCGGCGTACCTGCGAGGTCTAGTTCCGAATGGAATTCCGCAGGATCGGCAAGCTGCCTCAATGAAAACTCTTCACTCGTCAGTTTCATTCTCGTCCTCTATTGCTACCTGCCGGGAATCCGGCCGGTCAACAGCGCACTTATTTTTGTGCAAGTAAGGCGCAGTTTTCCTCTATCTGCCGGCGATTCTTTATTCCAAGAATCGCCGACGTTACCTCGGCGCGCCTCCCAACTTTCGCGATCGAGTACTGTGCGCAAGTGAGCCCTTCGGCCGCAGCGGCGTCCGATATCTCATGCACTTGCTGGAGGGCTTGTCGATAAGCATCTCCCTGGAACAAGGGCAGACGCGAACGTCGGTCACTCTCCGGGAAACGGGCGTCCGGGCCATACTTTCCGGAGAGCAGCCCATTGGCTAGCACGTTGTACGCCACGACACCGATATCCTTATCAAGGACCACCTGACGCATGCCAGGTTCCATATCATCCCCAAGAATATTTACAGGCAGTTGCACGAGCGCCACATTAGCAACCTCGCACGCCAAGCGCACCTGTCCAGCATTGAAATTGGAGCATCCAATCCAGCCTATCTTGCCTGTATCCTGCAATTCGGCCAAGCATTCGAAAGTCGTACGGATATCGGTGTGTGGATCCGGCCAGTGAATGAAGTAAACGGGCAGGCGTTCCAGCCGCAGACGTCGCAAGCTTGCCTCCACCGCACTGCGCAGGTACTTCGGCGAGCTGTCTCTGCGGATGGTGGCACGCTCGCCCGACGCTGGAAGCTGCCAGGACATGCCGCCCTTGGTCGCGATCACGACGTCATGGCGCCTCGGGCCTAGGATCTCCGACAGCCGCGTTTCGGATAACCCCAGACCGTACACATCGGCCGTATCGAAGAAATTCACGCCAAGCTCAATCGCACAGTCCACTGCGCCGGCAATGGCCTTAACGTCAACCTCGCCCCAGTCTGTCCCCCCCAGGGGTTCGCACCCGAAGCAGATCTTCGATACGTCCGGCCGCTTATCCATTGGCGACAGACCCATTGGGCGAAATGTTGAGGCCCGTGACGTTGTCCAGCCCGATGAGCTTGAAGGCCGTCTCCACGAGAATCCGTAGGTCCAGCAGGTACGACTGCTCCCGCACGTAGCGGATCCTCAACTGGTTCTTCACGGGCTCGATCTCAGCCTGATAGCGGTGATCTACATTCCCGCTCCCCAAGACTGCGTCCATATCGACGAAATACAGCGAGGCTAGGTCCGTAATGCCGGGCCTTACCATGAGGATGAGCAACTCATCCCCTGTGTACCGGCTGGTGTAGTACAGCACCTGAGGCCTTGGCCCGACCAGCGACATGTCACCAAACAGGACATTGAAGAACTGGGGCAGCTCGTCCAGCTTGTACTTGCGCAGAAAACGCCCGATGCGCGTCAACCGGGGGTCGTCAATCGCCGTCGAGAAGCCCCCCTTTCGCTCCGCATCGACGACCATCGAGCGGAACTTGAGGATGCGAAACGTTGTCCCGGCCCAGCCCGCCCGTTCACCACGATAGAACACGGGCCCCGGCGAGCCCAGCTTGATCAGGACGGCCAGGACGAGCATGAGAGGACCGAAAACGATGATCGCGATAAGCGAGACCGCGATATCCGTCAGGCGCTTGAAAAAGCGATAGATCATTTTTTGGGTTGACCAAGTTCGACGATCATGATCCAACCATACTTACCTACAAATTTCGTAGATAACAACACTTTATCAATCAGATTGAAGACTGGCAGCAGAAAGCGGAATAAAAAGGTCTTTCGCAAGGGCACCAATGCCAGCGCAGTCAGATGGAAAAAGCGCACCTCAACCTTGCCGAAATACTTGCGCATAATGTCTAAACTTTCTACACCAAGGATGTGTTCGACTTCCCACTCCGTTCGCAGATGGGGCGTACGCCTACGGTACCAGTGGATTAGCGGGTTGTGGCGAAGCGCCTCAACACATATCATTTCGCCATCCGGCTTGAGAACGCGCGCGAGTTCGGACAGGGCTTTGTCCAACTCGACGTGATGTAGCGCCCCGTACTCCACACCCAGGTCGAATGTATTGTCCGCAAAGGTCATATTCTCCCCGTCCATGGTGACGAACCGGCAGTGATCAGCTACGCCGAACTTCTCTGCATTTTTGTTGGAGTTGGCTACACCCTCCGGCGAGATATCAATGCCAGTGCAGTCGGCACCTGCGGTAGCAGCGTACACACCGTTTTCGCCATTGCCGCAAGCAAAGTCCAGAATTTTTTTGCCAGGCGCACAGCGCTGATCTAACCACTTATGCTTGTAGGCCTCACTTGTTACAGTGACTGCATAATACTTCATGTTAGAGAAGTAATAGTCGAACTTTTCCTTGTCCTTGATCATTTCATCTAGGTTATCAACTTGTGCAGCGGCATGCGTATCGGCAATCCGCTCGAAGCCTTGCAACACTTCGCGCCGCTTGCGGGAATGCTCAATTTCCTTTAACTTGCGGTCTTCAAAAACACCAAGTTGTTCATCCATTTTAAGAATCCTTTGTTATTAGAGTTAAAAAAAGTTCAAAATAACGACGCCCAAGGACAGAAATCGAATAATTTTTATTCGAATATGACAATCCATTTGTTCTGTACATTTCAAATACTTCAGTATCACGCTGCTTATATAATTGTATAATGGCATCACACAAGGACCGAGCATCACCCGCAGGAATACAGAGACCAGATCCTGATTCTGCAATTGGATTATTTGTAGTCAAAGGCCCGCAGTAAATAATAGGCTTTCCAGACAACATATAATTAACTATCTTATTAGGATTAATTCCAAATTTAAACAATTCTGAATTTGGCACAGTAGCCAAAAGAGCATCGGCCTCTCTCTGAAGAGGCAAGATAAATTCCTTGGAGACTCTACCATGGAAATATATATTTGACAATGATTTACTCTTTGCTAAATTTTCATAGTGGGAATAAAATTCACCACCACCAAATAAATGTATAGCAATTCCCTTGACATCGGAATCATGCAAATAAGTTGCAGCATCAACAATCGTTTGAATATCATGAAATCGACCAAATCCACCAATATAAACTAGATTAAAAGTAGTGAAAGATTGAAGATAATTTGTTTTAATATGAATATCATCAATAGGGACTGGGTTTGGGATCCAACAGACTTTAGCGTTATCTCGCAATCCACGTTGTCTTACATGGCTTTCAACATGAGGAAGAGCAGTTACAACAGCATCAGAATGTGAAAGAATATATCTTTCTAGAAACAACATTACCTTGTGAGCAAAACCACCACGCTTTATACCACCTAGTGAAACTAAAGCCTCTGGCCATAGATCACGAATCTCATAAATAAACTTAGATTTCCTAAGCTTAGCAACCAATACTCCCGCAAATGCTGATGTAATAGGAACAGATGTTCCGATTATAATATCTGGACTTTGCCGCTGAAAAAGACCACCAAAAAGAAGCCCCCAAAAATTAACTATCATATTTAAAAATCTAAAAATACCGTTATCATAGTAAGCTGGAGTGTTAATCCAATTTATTAAAACCTTATCACAAAATTGACGCTTAAAAAGACCGTATAATCGAATACGCTGGATCTTTCTGAAATGACAAAAGCTGTTACAGTAAAATGAAACGTTCAAATTAGAATTGAAACTGAGACTTTGAGAAAACAAATGCGTTCGATTAGACTCACCCAAAGGTTGGTCGTAGGAACCGAAGAACCATATATTAGTCATAAAATTAAAAGATAAGTGAGTCGACATTGAGGAATTCAATAGATAGATTTTCACAAAAAAGCCTATCTACATCAGAATCCCCAACATAAATTGGACTAATAAATTCATGTAAATCACGAAATGCATAAAATGATGCAGGTGACGGTTTAGGAACAATTGAATTTGCGTAAATTACATTACACCGATGATCAGGCAAGTATAAATCAATAGAAGCAATTTTATTCATTTGCTGCTGAACATTACCATTTGTAATTATTCTAAGGATAAATGAATCTTCTACTGATTCAACCAACTCAACATACCATTTATATGGATTAATTAGAGGATAGACACGATAATTTCTTAAAATGAGCAAACAATCATCCAAACTGAGATCAATACCTGGGAAATTCTGAAATAATTTGTCGAATATTCTTGTAGGTCCAACTGAATATAAGGTAAAAATTAGAAAATCGTAAACAATATTCGGGTCAAATTTTTTCTGTCTGAGTGCAATCAATTTATAGGAACCAGATAAAAAGTCTTTTTCATCATATATAGTATTGTCAAGATCAAATATAACTGTTCGGCCAGAGTGAATTTGGTCAACTAGATAACGAAGTGTCATAGAAAACTTCACTGTAGTATCTACAAAAACTCACTCCATCCCTTTTTAGTAAAGGAACAGATTTTTTACCTGCTGCATTATAAATAGATCTCAAAGGAAGATTAACTCCTAACCCCAATGCGGAAACACTTGTCCCTTGGATCCTTGGATTACACTCAAGCAATCTATATTCACCACTTGAAGACTCTTTAACTTGAAAACCAATTGGACCCTCTAAACCAGGTAATGTTTTGACAATATCACAAATATACTTTTCGACATCATTATTAATAATGAAAGTACCAGATACAGAAATACCTGAATTAATTGTAGATCTTCGACGAATAAGAAGATCGAGCACACTTCCATCTTTAACAATAGAATCAATAGTAAGCTCAGGACCAGGCAGATATTCCGATACAACCAATTTAGGCAATTTTTGATTTGACATTGCTATAAGTAAATCATTAAGATTTGCAACCAAACTACTTGGTTTATAATTGAATAACAAATCAAAACGATTTACATTTTCATTGATCACTCTAACGCCACGACTGCCATTTCCTATACATGGTTTCATTACAACCGGTGAATTTGGGTAATTTAAATCATGGATTGCCAATATAAATTCATCGAGACAGGAAACGACACGAAAATCCGGCACTGCAATTCCGTTGTCAATCAAGTGTTGGTACAATCTTCCTTTATCATTTGCTATGTTTAAATCGGATAGACTTGAAACAATTGGGTAAATATCATTAGATATAAATAATTCTTTATGAAGTGAAAATTTAGGTAGCTCACTTGTAACCAACGGAAAAATAAAATTGACACTATTCTGCAAGCAGATATCAATAACACTTGAAATAAAATTATCATCACTGGAACGTGGCACCAAGTGAAACGTATCAGGCGATAAAAAACGACCAGAAGCTTCTGGATTAGCGTCACAAACATACAGAATTATAGACGGATCTTCTTTTATAGCTTTAATGATTCCAGGACCGCCAGGAGCACCAGCTCCTGTCATTAATATTTTCATAGCAATCTCCAACGTACAACTTCAAAACTTTCCGCAAATTTTGCGCCTATCTGGACTCCCCGGCTTTTTGCCAAAGATCTAATAAAGTCAGGACTCATGTAATCACGAGTTGCTTGTGATTTATATTCTTCTAGTGCCTTAATTTTGATGGAAATATGTCGCTCATCCAAGTCAACAAATGCAGCAGAGTTAAATGTTAAATTATTCCATATCAACTCATAACCAAGAATAGTAGAGTGCTTAAAAGCCCGCAATCCTTCGCGAGCTATAGTTTCGTGATCCTGATGTATATCATTAAGTGATGGCATTAAAATTAAGTCAGGATTTATTCTATTTCTGATCGCAATTAAATCTTCTAAGATTTCTTGCCGAACATAATTAAGTTTACGCACTTTATAATCATAAATGTAAACTTGATTGAATGGTATGCCTAATACTTGAGTCGCTAGCTTAACCTCTTCGCGCAAAATATCTAACGAAAATCCTTTCTTCACAGATTCTTGTGCGCTAGAAAATGCAAAATAATGAACATTAGCTCCTAACTCAATTAACTTGGCAATGGTTCCTCCAGCTCCTAGCTCTCCATCATCAGTGTGGGGGGCAAGAACAAAGACTGTTTTAAATGAGCTTAAAGAAGAAGACATAAATTTATTAAGTTAATATCATTTTGGGAGTGGAATTAATGCGATGAATAGTACTATAATAATCCAATCCGACCGCGTCTAAATACCATTTAATGTTTGGATACCTAGGACGATTTTCATCTTCTACTAAAGCCAACGCTCTTTCTCTTGATATTTCCCCTTCACGTATCTGATTGCTCCTAAAAGTGTCATGCTCTGTGAAACCTGCTATTGTATAATAGATATAATTGTATAATGCGGCCGTACCATCGCCAATTCGCCATGTTGTATTTGTATCGGGCGCCTTTTCCCAATCATATTCTTTTATTAGAGTGTTATCAATTGTCTGTTCATCCCATTTGTAATAGTCAAATATATGGAAATAATCAGTTTTACGAAAGAAACTCCTGTAATATTCGCCCGATATTGTATCCCATAATGAAGTATTGAAATATGCTGGACTTTTTAACATTTCCTTAAAACGAAGCCACTGATAACGAATTTGCTTCACAGCATTACTTGAATAAACCATTTTCTCATCAAAGTCAGGTGGTACACCCAGAAATCCCGATTTGAAATGAGTTTGTTCAAGTGGGTTTACGCCCCACAAATTTAGGGTGATTCCAGTCTGCTTCTTTACAGTTTCAATATATCTGAAGAAATGTTTGTCACCAGCTGTCAAAATACTTACCATACCTAATGAAGGATTATTCAACCATGCACGTAAATTATTCGCGATATTTCTACGTTTTATTCCTATATCATCTGCGATTATAATGTTTTCCACATTGAGGCGAGAACACATTCTACTAATGTTTCTGCGGCCTAAATCTGTTACCATACCCCAATCATATGTATAAGTTACTGGTTTAAGATTTAATTCTTTAGAGATTAAATGAAGAGCATAGCAGCTATCACGGCCGCCTGAAAATGGGACAATACAATCATCTGCACCAGATTTACGATATGGTTCCACAAGCTTGAAGAGTTCCTCTAATTTTCTTGGTTTATTTCTCGGTACATAATGATTGCAATAATTACAAACTCCGTTTTCATCAAAAATTATAAATGGCATTGTGTGAGGCAGTATACAACGCGTACAGCGCTTGAGATCATAGCGCTTGTACTCTAAAAGACGTTCCTCTTCTACATTGCTTCCTAAAGGTAATATAAATTTTTTTATTGAATTTTTTGTCTCGATAATATTTGTTTTGTTTTCGCCAGCTGGTATATCTATGATTTTAGGAACATCGCGTACTTGCTCGATATTTTCACAATTTAACTGTTCAAGCGGAAATTTTTCAGATGAAAAAAAGTAACGGTCTTCGTAATTACCAACGTACAAACTACCATTATTTGAAAATAAACAGAGTTTACCGAGTTTGGGAAAGACTACTGCGCAAGCGACTATCCCATCACACAAAGAAATGACACGACTCGCAAATTCCTTCAAATCACTTGGCTTAATAACCACAGTATCTGCTATAGCAGCAATAATTTCCGTGTCGATTTCTAAACTTCTCTTGATATTAAGCTCATTCCAAATACTCAGATCGTTTACTACAATACCGTTATGAATAACTATGGCTGAATCGCGAACAACAGGCTGGTTATCCGAAAGACCATTTGTAATTAATCGACTATGACCCATCAGAAAATTGATACCATCCAAAGAAGTATCTTTTAGCAATTTAGTTATGCGCAGATCAGCTCGCTTGATATGATAACCATCGCTTTTCCAATAGCATAAGCCGCTAGAATCTTTTCCTCTCTGCTCTGCATGTCTAGCCAATACACCTATTTCATTTTTATTTATTCTACTATTAGCTATGATGCCAAATATTCCACACATAATTTTCTAGCTTTCTATTTCAATAAAGTTCTTTTTATAAAAGGATATCAATTTTTCTTTTTGACGATCCCACTTAAATTCATCAATGTTAACAAATTCATATTCATATGAATTATTTTCGATTTCTGAAATTCTTTCGAGCACTGATTCTAAATTTACTTCGCAAAAAAGACCACATTTATTATTTGTGACAAATTCTTTGATGTCAGGGAAGTTTGATGCAAGCACAGGCACTTCTGCAAAAAAATATTCAAATAACTTATTAGGTAGGCAATAATAATCACTTAATGAAACATTTTCTACAAGACATAATCCAAAATCTGCCGCACGAATAATTTCCACCACTTCAGAATGAATTACCGCAGGATGAACATGTATATTTTTGAATTCTTTAGATGTCTTAACCAGCATTTCGTAATATGCACCATAACCCATAAATACTATATGCGATCTTACTAATGAATTTTTAAATGCTTCAATTATTAAATCAATCCCTCTACCTTTTTCAAGAATGCCCACGTATATAAAAATTTTAGATTCACGCTGAATGTTGTATTTCTCTCTTAAATAATTTTTATTTTTTACCTTCCCAGTTTTAATTACTGGCGAATTATAAATTACTTCGGACTTTTTATATCCGATATTATAATTGTACCAAAACTTTATCGAAGGGCTTACGACAATTATGCCATCTATGTATTTCCACACTATTTTTTCAAAATATCGGACTAAATAACCGGTGATTTTGTTTAGCCCATTACGATCAGATTCAAGTTCGTGTGCGTCATAGATCAATTTTGCACCATTTATTTTTTTTAAAATTACTCCTGCTAGAAGCACAACAGTATCATGTACATGAATTACATTTGGTTTTAATTTAATTGCTATCGGTACAATTCTCAATGATAGCTCCACGACAGACAAAGCATGTTTCACAAATTTAGGTTTTATATTTAATTTGCGTGCCCATGTATTAACTTCGATAATATTTACATTGCAATCACTTTTTTCTCCATTATTAGATTTATTAGCATTACTTCCAATTGCGCTTACTCTAAAGCCATTTTCTGCGAGTGCACTTATTTCTTTTAAAATACGAGAATCAGTTTTTACATGTGTGTGTGTAATGTGCAATATATTCATGATTTAATTTAATGTGAAATTTATTTCATATAACAGTTATTATGCCGTTCGTATCTTTGTTTGTTAATTCACAATATTTGGTTTAATTAAAAATGAATTCAATCCACGTTTATCTTTTGTTTATTTTTATATATAATTTTTGTCAAGATGGATTTTAGCTTAACTTATTTCGCAGACTTCCCTGTCAAGTAGACAGTTCAAAACTAGAGACATCCTGTCTAAACACCCTTGGTCTGTATGTCGCTGGCGGCACAACCCCAACTGACTCGTAGGGCTAATTCTCGTTGTAGTCCATCAACCAGTCATCGGCCGCAGCCTGTACTTCCGAGATCGAATTGAACAGATTAGCTACAGCACCTCGGCTCGGAAAGTCTTGTTGAATCGTTCGATGAACGCATTCTGATTGGGCTTGCCAGGCTAGATGAACAGCAGTCGACCGCAATAATACCTCTCGGCCCTACCCGTAAAGCACTGAGATGACATCTCTGAGCCGTTGTCCAGACGAATAGCCTGAGGCTTGACGTAGACCTCGATCAACTGCTCCATCATCCTAACCAGTCTTCCCGATGGAATGGATGTTCAATACTTGATCCGCAGGGCTTCGCGGTTGCCTTCATCGATCACGTTCAGGGATCTGAACGATCTGCCGTGGTACATCGTATCGCGCATGAAGTCCAGTTCCCACACAAAGTTGAGTTATTCCTCAACCCCCAATGGCTGGCTCTCTCGCGTCACCATTCGCTTCTTGGCCTTGCGCTACCGGTTCAGTTTCATTGCCAGTAGATCGGGTGCACTTTCTTGTAATTCCAACCATGCCCATCGCTATGCAGCCGATGAAAGCATTTCCAAAAACCCGAGCGACTGCGCTTGCCGAAAATTTTATTGAGCACCGCTATCACTGGCTCATCTTTGGCCGCCCAATCCACAGTTGGTTTGTATAACGCCGACTGCGAGAGTCCCAGGCTCTTAAGCCTTGCTGCGGGAGAGTCGGTGCTCAGGCACTATGGACTCCACCGCCGCATGCTTTGCTGTCGGCGTGACAACTTTCGCGACAAGACATCCTTGATCGCAACATTCTCCAGAGCCAGATCCGCGCACATCCGTTTGAGACGGCTGTTTTCGGCTTCCAGTTCCTTGATGCGCTTGAGCTCGTTTGCCTACATGCCAGCGTACTTGCTCTTTCATTGGTGATAGGTAGCATTGCTGATCCTGTGCTTGCGACAGACCTCTGCTACTGCCAATCCGGCTTCACCTTCGCCCAGGATCGCCATGATCTGGCTATCCGTGAATTTCGACTTCCTCATCGCTCTTTCCTTTAAAACAGCGGAAGTCTCCATTTTCTAATTGTCTAATGTTCAGGGAAGTCTACGATTTTGTACCGTTAAAATTTTCGAGCAATCTAATAAGTATAATATAAATATCACCATTATCAATCCGTGTGTAACGAGCGAAGTAGTCAAATCAGAACTTGTAATTAATATCATAACCGGCACAATTGTAATCGATGTAATAGCATTAAATGGAATACCTGATTTCATAAAGCTATCTATCAATCTAAAAACGAACGACACTATTATTGAGTATATGATTACCCCTAGCAAACCCGCATGCATGTAGCCGGTTGCAAAAAATGAACTATTAGCACTTCCCGTACCCCCTATATAATATCCAATAATTTTCGCAGGCGTATCACTTAGCTCATAATTATTAAATAAATTCCCCAAACTTTGAGCCCAATAAACAAAACCAGCAGAGCTGAAGTATTCATAATATTTGAATGTTAAATAGACAGGGACAAAAAAGAGTCTTCTTACCAATAAATCAATTAAAATAATTTCATTCAATAAATGATATGATAGATATGGAATTAGCATCATTGCTGTAAAAGCAATAATTATTCTATTAGTAGCGTGCACCCTTAATGACAAGTAGAATGCAAATATTACCGCAAAGGGATAAAATAGAATAGCTTTATGACTACTAATTCCATATAAAATTACTGCAGAAATTATTAATATTATTACCCTTAATATAGATTTTCTCCAGATCGAAATCACCAATAAACATGGAATAATAGTATTGTATACCCAGTTATTCAAATAAGCCCATGCGCCTTTGTCTATTAAATCCGATACCTCTTCTCGATAATCATACACTGCATTTACATCCAAATTAAAATGCGAAATCGCTCCTGCACTAAACATACCCAGTAACACAATGCCAACAAAACACCATAAAATTATATCTAGCATCATTTTATTTATATGAATTCTTCTGATTTTTATCACGTTTCCATGCCTGAATACACTAATTAAAGAAAATCCTACTAATACTATGTAGAAATGTATAGCACTAGATTCTGTCAACGCATAGTATACAGTTAACGGTATAATATATACTAAGCCAGTTATAAGCATAAATAGATCAGAAGGCTTATTTATTGTTTTCGGAATTGCAATTATTATTATAATGTAAGCTAGCCATGATTCTATCATCCTAAGCGCTGATCCATGTTGAGTAAATCCCTCGTATGCAAATTCTGTGGCTATTATTGTTGAATATACATGCTCACAAAATATCCTGTAAAGGCACAATAATACAATTGTATAAAATTTCGATATTTTTTTATTCTCCATAATTTATTGATAATTTTGGCGATACCATACGGCAAAATTTATCCATCGCCACATCTGCCAAGAAAATTTTATTTTTTTATCTTCCATCATTATTATATTACTTAATATTTTCTTTTGATTTAGCCATGGGATATTCATATCTTCATTAAATAAATATTTCATTTTACTGGATAAGGCCATTGCCCAATTTTCTTCAGGGGTTTCAAAGCCGACCTTGTCTTTTCGATTCAATATTTCACTAGGAACAATTCCCTCCATAGCCTTTCTAAAGACATATTTGGTCTCACCAGTGTTTGAAATCAAATAGTTTTCTGGTAAAGATAATGATAAGTTCACCATATCTAATGTTAGGAATGGCACCCTACTTTCTAACCCAAAGGCCATCGAAGTACGATCGCCATGCTTCAAAAGCCGGCCGACACCTCGTTTTGTGAGACTCAGAGCTAATTCGTCAATCACCCTACGACCATTACTTCTTGTTGCAGGCCTAACTCGCGGCTTTATTAGGCTTATATCTTTTTCTAGTAATGGTTCTTGAATAATCCAATTAGGTGTCGCAGATTTACCATTAATCCTTCTTAAAAATTCATAAAGCTTACCATCTGTTAATTCAGATACTAGATATTTCATTGCCATCGTGCGGCTTCTACCTGGCCAAGATGCCCAGTTTCCCCAAAATTGCCATGCATCCAAAATTTGTCTTTTCTCAAGCAAACTGCGTATTCTTTGTCCTGGGTATCCTATATAACCTGCTAGTATCTCGTCAGCCCCTTGCCCATCGAGTAATACTTTTATGCCGCTCTCTCTAGCCTTCTGAAAGACCCGATATTGTGCATATGTGCTTGTACTACCGATAGGCTCTCCTAGCACCTTAATGAATCGCTCTAGATCTTGAGTTAACTGCTCACTAGTTGCACGCACCTTGTATGCTATTGCACCAACGTGTGAATTTACTCTATCAGCCCAGTATTCTTCATTAATATTTTTTCCTTCTGCAATATAGCTAAAGGTATGAATTGGCATCTCAGGCGCTACATGACGCATAGCACATACTACAGCCGATGAATCTATACCCCCTGATAGTGCAGCACCTATCGGAACATCACTTCTTAAATGAAATTTAATATCTTTGAGAAATTGTTCGCGCACGAGTTCTACTGCATCTCCAAAAGTATATGATTTTTGCTCTAATGTATTTGGAAACCACCATTGTTTCTGCTCAGTAATCTGTCCAGAATGAGTGTTTACTTCAATCAAATGGCCAGGCTCTAGGTGATGAACACCTTCATAGAAGGTGTCCTTATTAGTGTCGTAATCTCCATGCACCAAATAGTCATATGATCGTTGCCAGTTTAGACTTGGTTTTCTTGGTAATAATTCAATTAGGGCCGATACTTCTGAAGCAAAAACAAACAGTCCTTCTGTTGAACTGACGTATAATGGTTTAATCCCGAAGGCATCTCGCACACAAGTCAGTTTTCCGGATGTTTTATCTAATACTGCAAATGCAAACATACCGACTAAACGAGACAGGCAATTAACATTCCAGTGAATCCATGCTTTCAACAATACTTCAGTATCCGAATCCGTTTTGAAATTATAACCAATATGCTGTAATTCACTCCGTAGTTCTCGGTAGTTATAGATTTCGCCATTAAAAACTATGGCCCAACGTCTATCCTGCGTATGCATCGGTTGGTGCCCTGCTACACTTAGGTCAATGATTGACAAGCGTGTATGACCAAAGGATACTACCGCCCCACCGATAGGATAAAACTCATAACCATCATCGTCAGGGCCTCGGTGTTTGATTTTTTTGATTGCATCTGGCAATTTATTTATTGCATGCTCTGAATTCGGCCACCAGCCCCCCAAAATTCCACACATTTCTTAATCCAATTTTTCTGTAAGCCTGCTCTCTACTAGATAGTAAAGAAGCAGGGCATAAACGAAGTAGCCAATCAATTGAGAAGCGGTCATCAACATGCAATATTCTTCTAATGTTAGCGTTATTTGAGTAGCCCAATAATAAGTTCCAACTAACAATCCGAAGGCTGCTGTATCGTAAAACAACTTCCACTCTTGCGCTTGTAGAATGGCTAATACAATACTCAGTGGACTGATAATAAATGCAGCATATACCCAAGGTGCTATAATAGGTATTATTAGTCCTGCAGATTCCCAGCTGTTACCAAAAATTATAGGGAAGGCCCACGGCAGAACAAAAATACTTAGAATTAAAGGAATCATTCCTATTATGCTAAGTTTTTTGAGTAATATATAGAAGATTGTGCGCGCACGCTGTGGCTCATTTTCTCGTAGAGACCTGGCCAGTTCCATTTGAAAAGCATTGGATACCGCTACACCTATTTGTGCATTTGGCAAACTCAAAACCATTCGAGCCATTCCAAACCAGCCCGCAGCTTCTACGCCGTAAAGGCTAGCTACCATCGGCAGAGGAAGTAACATAGCCAAGGCATCCATCCATGCCGAGGGTGTGTCCAGCAGCAGAAACTTTTTATATTTCAATGCAGTTTGTTTAAATTGTGCTAATTTAATGGATTGTGGCTTACTCTGTTCAAAGTGTTTTTTTGTAGCAGTCGCCAACTTATACGTGGATGATATAGCCCCTACCAACTCAGCGACCAATAAGCCAATGATGCCCCAGCCTAGTACTCCAAGTCCCAACTTGGTTCCAGCAATTGCACCTGCTCTGATAATTGAGGCTTGGCTGATCTTTGACACCAATCCAGCTCTCAGAGCCCATGCCTTATTAACCATAAATAACCCGTAGCCTAAGAAAATAGCAAACGCAACTACTGGAGTCCATACTGGCAAGATCTGAAGCTCAAAAAGATTATTTTGTTGTAGTACCCATAAAATTGGCATTCCCACCAAAGACATCAAAAGTACAAAAACTATAGCCAAGCAATAGATTATATGTGACTCTGTATTGTCTGTTGCGATCAACAATGCGTTTTCGTATCTAAATGCTATAGATACAACCCAAAATCCAAAAAAAGACATAAATATGGATACGCTACCAATTTCAGATGGCGTATAAAGTCTTGTCACAAATGGTAATGCACATATTCCTATAAGTTGTGCCAAAACAGTACCGCCGCTTAGCGTGACAATACTGCGGTATAAAGAATTTTTTAGGTTAATCGTATTTAGAAGACTTTGTAAACGTTTCACTGCGAACCTATAGATTGATAACTAAATAAATAAAATAGAGCATTGTCAGTGGCATAAGTTTTGAACTGCAGTTGCAATTCGTTGAATAGTAGCGTAATCTAAATAAGGATGCATGGGCAAACTCATCACACGCTGAGCCACTGCATCTCCCACTGGCAGTTCTACCAGTTCATCTGCCACTGCCGGTTGTTTGTTGAGCGGAATGGGGTAGTGCACTACCGTGGGTATGCCAACTAGTCTCAACTGTTCTTGCAAGGCTTCACGATTGGGCACTCTAACAGTGTATTGGGCCCACGCACTGGTGTTGTGAGGTTCTACATATGGAGTAACGATTAGTTCAGATGATTGATGCTCGATCTCGCGGGAATCACAACCCAAAAGCTTGTTATAAGTGTTTGCCACGCGTTGGCGTTGAACCAGCTCTTCGTCAATCACAGCAAGTTTAGGCAACAATACTGCAGCTTGAATAGTGTCTAAACGGCTATTAACACCCACATGGATGTGATGGTAGCGGCGGTCTTGGCCGTGTCGGGCGATTTGGCGTATGACTTTGGCCAGTTCGTCGTCGTTTGTGAAGATGGCCCCGCCGTCGCCGTAGCAGCCCAGGGGTTTGCTGGGGAAGAAGCTGGCGCATGAAATGGTCGTCAGGTTGCAGCTTTTGCGGCCTTTGTATGTTGCTCCAAAGCTTTGGGCCGCGTCTTCGATGACGGAGATGCCGTGTTTAGAGGCAATAGCGTTGATGACGTCAATGTCGGCGCATTGGCCGTACAGGCTGACAGGGATAATGGCTTTAGTGCGAGGGGTTATCGCGGCTTCGAGCAGGGCCGGGTCCAAGTTGTATGTACGGGGGTCCACGTCAACATACACGGGTTTGGCCCGCAGCAGAGCAACAGTCTCGGCGGCAGCAATATAGGTAAAGCCGGGGGTGATGACTTCATCACCGGGGCCGATACCAATCGCCATTTGAGCTATTTGCAGCGCATCGGTGCCGTTAGCCACGGTGATGCAGTGCTTGGAGCCGGTATATGCGGCCAGTTTTTCTTCGAGTTCGGCCACTTCGGGGCCCAGGATGTATTGGCCGTGGTCCAGCACACGCTGTATGCTGGCGTCAATCTCGGCCTTGAGACGTTGGTATTGGGTTTTGAGATCGATGAATTCCATAGCAGTCTTGATGTAAAGAAATTAACTAGCGAGTCTTTTCCAAACCATTGCAACGGAATTGATTCGCGACAATATTCCATATCCGTTTTTGAGATATTCTTGTGGTGAAAAAAATCTTCCAAACTTATAATTTGCCTCCAAATATTCTGTTTTGTATCGACCATTGACTGATGTAGAGTTATATCCGTAATCGTTACTAAGAATGAAGTCCAACACTTGCGATTTAATAGAAATATCATAAGGGACATTATTATCCAAAACATTAAACCCCTTTACATAGGATATCTCAACCGTTACCGTCAAGTCGGTGATTTTTATTTTTAACGGCCTTATAAAGCCTACTAACTCTAGCATTTGCGGGACGACAAAAAAGTTTAGAAATACCTTAACAAAATATTTTCTGTATTTTTTTTTCAACGAATCCAAACTTATTATTTCATCTTTATTAACACTGGGTTGGATATTTCTCAATAGGCTACCCCAATGCCGTTCAGCTGATATAGTTAATTTTCGCAAGTTATTCGCAGTCTCAAATTTATTTTCAAGAATCAGTTCATCATATGGTTTCATGAAGAATATTTTATCTTGAAAAATATTAAGTTGTTTTGCAATCCGTAATTTTTCTGGTGTATTTTGCAAATCGTTGAGATAGAAATTATCTAGGTGACTAAAATAAACAAAAGATGCAAATGGCAATATAAACTCGGGATTAAGCACCTCCGCCTGGACTTTGATGCGTTCAAATTTTTCTTGTGCTACTTTAAATCTGTATTCTTTATCGGATTCGTTGCCCACCCAACTTGCATAACCAAACTGAGTAAACAAAAAGTCAATATCACTCGATATTTTTTTGGAAACTTCAAGTGCCTCATCGGCATTGCTTACCACGCAATCATTCAAATTTAAAATACGTTTATCCGCACATCGAATCCAACAATAAGAATCACCCGAGTGATATTTCCAATTTTTTATTTCGAAATCGGCGCCCAATTTAAAGGACTGTCCATCCTTTAGCTCCAGCACTTCAAAATTCTCTTTTTTTAAAAAATCTCGAACACGCCCATCTAAAGTTTTTTGATATAAAAAGGTTAATCTTATGCTTTGATTTTTGAGTTTTTTTACAAAAGGAACAGAAAAATGATCGGAATGCTCGTGAGAGAACCAAATAAATATTTCTTTATTTCTCTTAATTAGCTTTTTGATTACATCGTCATTTTTTACGCTAGTGTCAATTAAGCTCCAGCCCTGATTAAATGCTGAGCCTTCATACCACGGATCAATCAGCAAAACTGCATCGTCGTTCTCCACCATGAAAGAAGCATGATTGAGGAATGTTAGCTTTGGAGAAGAATTCGTCATTGTATATCTCTGAATTTTTTAGTATGAACTTTTAAAAATAATCCGACGCATTTTTTAATCTTGACTTTATAAATTTAGATTTCTAAAAATAAAATACATATCATCTAATTGAAGTGACTGGCTAGTTAATTACAAGTGACGGATTCTAGGCAGAAGTGCAACAAAGATGAGCACGGTGATGGGTGGCTGAAGATGCAAGGCATCATGGCCGCTTAAACCGCCAAGTCCAACTTACCAGATGCACAAGTTGAGTAACAAAAGTGCTGACTTGGTAAGCCGCGCTATCGAGGACAAGCTCAAGCCCCTGAGCTCCAGGGTGAAGACTTTGATCGTGGACAACGGAAAAGAATTTGCGGACCACCACGCCGTTGATCGTGCCCTGGGCATCTAGACCTATTCGCTGAGCCGTATTGCCGCTGGAAGCGTGGCAGCAACGAGAACTTCAATGGGCTGCTACGCTAATACATCCCCAAGGTACGCCGCGAGGAAACTGTGACAGTTGAAGAATTGACTATTATCCAAAACAGAATGAATCATCGGGCCTGAAAGCGGTTGGGCTACGAGGTGTTGCACGCCTCGTTAAACCGTGTTGCACCTCGTCCTTGAATCTGCCAGTTTTAAAAGAATTCGCAAGAATGCAACAGCAGCATCTGACTTTGTTTTAGGCTTTCAGTACGACCACTTGGAGGGCCCAGGATGTATTTGCAGCTATCCAATACGCGCTCTATGCCTGCGTAAATCTCAGGCATCTGCTGCTGGCATAGGGTTTTGATGTTAATAGATCCCTGGCGATTACTTCGGCTGCTTGGCCAATATTCTGCCGTTCAGAACGTACAGGTCACCCGTGTGCTGGCATGTGGTTTGTGCTTGTCCTTCAAGGGGCAGGTCGAGTTGTTCACCGTATTCACTCATCCAACCAATTTGTCGGGCGGGCACTCCCACCATAAGCGCATACGGTTTGACGTCTTTGTTGATGACCGCACCAGCACCTACAAACGCGTATTCGCCCACTGTCGTACCGCACACGATGGTACAGTTAGCGCCTAGGGTGGCACCTTTTTTAACAAAGGTGTCACGGTACTCGCTTTTACGCTCAATCAGTGACCGTGGGTTGTAGACATTGGTGAAAACCATGCTAGGGCCACAGAAAACGCCTTCTTCCAGAGTCACGTTGTCATAAACCGATACGTTATTCTGGATCTTGCACTTGTCACCTATGGTGACTTTGTTGCCCACAAAGACGTTTTGTCCAAGTGAGACACCTTTACCAATTTTGGCGCCTCCGCAAACGTGTACAAAATGCCAGACGCGAGAGCCCTCGCCAATTTGCGCGCCTTCGTCAACAATAGCGCTGGGGTGAACTGAATAACTCATGACAATAGGCTCACAAATGGATGCACTTCATTGGCATCACCTTTGACAACTTGTGCTGTGCGGATGACATTGACGGTTTCTATGCAATGCCGTGCATCACTCAGGCCGTAACCACGTCCAGCCAAGATTTCGCTGTAGCTGGTGGTGTGCAAGTCAGTAAAGCCCTCACTGAATTCGAGCTGTTCGCCGCTGATATCGATATTGCGATAGGTGGTTTTTTTGCCCTGCACATCAGCGGGCAGGTCGTTAGCGTCAATCGACAGGAACCAGCGCACACGGGCGCGTTCGTATTCGAGGTAGCCTGCTGCCTTTTGCGTGCCGCTGTGGTGTACAACGTTGCGCTGCAGTTTGCCGAAGATGAAGTGCAGCATGTCGTAGAAGTGCACGCCAATATTAGTGGCCACGCCAAAAGATTTTCGGTTGTCGCCTTTCCAGCTTTCCATGTACCACTTGCCTCGGCTCGTAATGTAGGTCAGCTCGACATCGAATTTGGTGTCTTTAGGAGCGGCGGAGACTTTGTCGCGCAGCTTGAGAATGGCGTCGTGGTGGCGCAGTTGCAAGATGTTGTAGACGCGTTTGCCAGTTTCTTGCTCCACCAGGGCCAGTTCGTCAATGAGTTCGGAGGTAGGCACCAGTGGCTTTTCACAGATGACGTCGCAGCCCAGGCGCAGGCCTGCGGTAATGTGGGGGTGGTGCAGGTAGTTAGGTGAGCAGATGGCCACATAGTCAAGGCGGGTAGTGGGGCTGCGTTGGAGTTGGTGGGCAAATTCTTGAAAACGCTCGAACTCTGTGAAGAATTCGCTCTGCGGAGAGATGCTGTCGATGATTCCGACTGAGTCGTTTATGTCATAAGCCACAGACAGGTTGTGGCCTAGGTCTTTGATGGCCCGCATGTGGCGGGGCGCAATGTAGCCGGCAGCGCCGATAAGTGCAAAATTTTTCATGGTGTTTTGAAAGGCTGTGACTGCATTCAAAAGCGGAAGACGGAGAAGCCGACGGCGGCCATGGCATGGCGGTCGTACAGGGTTTTGAGGTCGGCGGCCACGGGCTGGTGGTCAGTGGTGCAATAGCTTTTGAGGGTCTCGGGTGTCAATGCCCGAAACTCCTGATGGCCCACAGCGATGACGAGGCTGTCGACCGGGTTTTGAGCGCTGATATCACCAAGAGTGATACCGTATTCGTGTCGGACTTCGGCCACATTGGCCCAGGGGTCTGTCACCACAACGGTCACGCCCCAACCTTGAAGTTCTTTGACCAGATCGGCCACCTTGCTGTTGCGGATGTCGGGGCAGTTTTCTTTGAAGGTGATGCCCATGACGCCTACTTTGCTGCGTGCCACGTCGATGCCGTTTTGAAGCATGCGCTTGATGACGTTGCGAGCGGCGTATCGGGCCATGTTGTCGTTCATTCGGCGGCCAGCCAGGATGATTTGCGGGTGGTAGCCGAGTTCTTCGGCTTTGTGCGTGAGGTAATACGGGTCCACGCCAATGCAATGGCCGCCGACCATCCCCGGCCTGAAAGGCAGGAAGTTCCACTTGCTGCCTGCGGCTTCGAGTACTTCCAATGTGTCGATGCCGATGCGCTCGAAGATGACCGATAGTTCGTTGACGAAGGCGATGTTGAGGTCGCGCTGGCTGTTTTCAATGACCTTTGCAGCTTCGGCCACTTTGAGGCTGCTGGCTTTCCAAGTGCCGGCTTTGATGATACTGTTGTAGAGCGCATCTACTTCGTCTGCCACTTCTGGAGTGCTGCCGCTTGTGATCTTGCGGATGGTGGTAAGGGTGTTTACTTTGTCGCCGGGGTTGATGCGCTCGGGGCTGTAGCCACAGAAAAAGTCTTGGTTGAATTTGAGACCGCTGCACTTTTCGAGCACAGGGACGCACACTTCTTCAGTGGCACCAGGGTACACGGTGGATTCGTAAATCACGATATCACCGGCCTTCAGGACTTTACCCACGGTTTCGCTGGCTTTGACCAAGGGCGTCATGTCCGGGCGA
>JACCDH011362823.1_pt1 | contig 27143 bp, 27 predicted proteins | sample 7442481 | NCBI WGS metagenome assembly JACCDH01 (sample SAMN15323433, study PRJNA562643) | freshwater metagenome | isolation source: river surface water | place: USA:Blue River Watershed | collected 2017-08-15 | reverse complement strand
GAATACGGTGATTTTGAAAATGATTTTTGCCTGCTTTTTCACCTGCGATTGAATGTTGTGTAAATATGGGAATGATGGGCGGATTGTTTAGTGTACCTAAGCCTGATGTATTGTTTTTATCCACTACTGCACTTCCGGAAAAAATTAAGCCTAAACTGTCGGGGTATATTGCAATGGGCTTATGCTCCCAATGTATCAGATCCTTGCTAGTAGCGTGTCCCCAATGCATTGGCCCCCATACTGTGGCAGTGGGATAAAATTGATAATATAAATGATAGACCCCATTTTGAAAAAACATTCCATTGGGATCATTCATCCAACCTTTTTTAGGCGAAAAATGTATGATTGGCCTATACAAACTTTCATTATTATTTGTGTCTTTACGCACTTCATTTTGCGCATGACTACTTAAGCAACTGCAGGTGATCATTGCAAAAAATAAAAATAAGGTAAGGGGGATGCGCATAAATCTAATGGGGGATTTGATTGGAAATATGGTCTAGCACCTGAAATGCAGTCTCCGCCATTTTATTTCCTTTGTTGTCTAATAGAGGATTTATTTCGGTAAACTCAATGCAACCAACTTTATTTGTTGCTAAAAACAAATCAAAAATTTGCAAGATTTCTTCAGGCATTAAACCCCTAGGCACTGGCGTACCTGTTCCATAAGATATATTGTCACAGTCCATTGAGTCAACGTCAAATGATATATAAATGAAATCACAATTAGCAAGTTGATGAATTGCTTCTTGAATACAAGTAGCCAAACCGCGGAACCTTAACTCTTCAACTTTAATATGTTTAATTTTATTTTTTTCAATGGTATATTTTTCCGCTTCCTCATAATCACGCAACCCTATATAAACTAAATGAGCTGGAATTATTTTAGCACTATCTGTACCTATACTTTTTAAATTTTCCCAATGACTAATGGTCAAATCACCTGGTTCGTTAATTTTACAATCTAAATTATCAAAACCTAAGGCAGCAGCCAATGGCATACCATGTATATTGCCTGAAGGGGAAGTGAAAGGAGAGTGCAAGTCGGCATGTGCATCTAACCAAATTACTCCAATTTGTTGATGAGGTAATGCTTTTTTTATACCGCTAATGGTACCTAATGCTGAGGAATGATCTCCTGAAAGAACTATAGGGAAAAAACCTTGTTCCAAATTTTCACAAACAGCGTCACACACCCTTTCACATTGCTCTACAACATGTTCAATTCTTTTGGCAAAGGTGTTGGTGTTTTTGTTGTAGATAGTTTCATTATGTGTCTCTACATCTTGAAATAAATGTCTATTGAAATAATCATTATTTTGATTAATCGCTGCTATTTCAATCGCATCAATACCCATGTCGGACCCTCTGGTGCCTGCTCCAATATCAGATCTATTTTTAATTAATTTAATCTTCATACAATAGATAATTTTTTCAATTTATATTTTCTTACATAAAATGGTCAGAATTCTAGGAATATTTGTCCTATCATTATCGTCAAAATACTCATTAAATTGCTCAATGACAAATCCTGCTTTTTTGGCTGCAGTATAAAAATCAGATACATTGTGAGTGTAACAATTTACGACTTGTTCCCCATGTTCAGTCATAAATCTTGCCTTTGAACCCGCATACTGTTTAAATGGATGAAGCTCCCCAATATAAACATATCCGTCTTTTACAACTACTTTTGATAATTTCTCAAAAACTGCTTCTATATCTTGAATATGTTCCAATACTAAACTAAAAGTGGCTAAATCATATTCCCTTTTTGCAAAACTCCAATCCTCATTAATATCCGCAATGATGAAATTGATATTTGAAGTGTTGATTTTTGATTTTGCGATTGCAATCATTTCTTTTGTCAAATCAACAGCTGTAATGTTTTGACAAATTGTTCCCAACCAGCTTGTATTTTTTCCTGTACCACAACCTATTTCTAAACAGTGTTCAAATTGATAATTGCCAAGTGTTTCCTTTAATGCAATGGCTTCTAAGTCCCTTGTTTTATTCAAATTGGTATCATATTGTGAAGACCAATCACGGTATGCCATTTCTACATCCATAAAAAATATTTTATAAAACAAATATCTTAAAAGTACCCGGTTGTGCCTAATAAATGTTTGATTTTTTAAAGACAAATAGGCGCAAAAAAACCACTCACAAGGAGTGGCTTTTTATATTTAATTTATTTTAATTCTCCATCCAACATACAAAGTGCTTCCCATAGTTGGTCCCCAAATCATGGATGCATCAAAATAAGGACTAAATGGCTGTGACGCTGATACGATGGCAGTTTGTTGTAAAAAATTAGTGATGTTCTCCACACCTATATAAAAATCCATTGGGTATTTTTTTTCAAAAGATTTAGAAATCTGCGCATTCATTAAAAAATAATTTGGAGAATAACTATCTAATTGAAAATTGGATGGATTGAGTGAAGTATTGGTAATGCGTTTTCGTCCATTATAGTTAATGGTATAATTAAATTTCCAATCATTAACCGTATTGTAATCCATACTGAGAAAAGCACGGTGTTTAGCAATAAATGGACGCTCCAATAATTGGCCACTGTAAGTTTGTTGCACATCAAAAAAACGATACGCGATACGAATATCTAGTCTTTTCACAGGGTTGATCCCTAATTCCGATTGAAAACTATTTGAAAATGATTTACCTGTTAAATTGTAAAAACTAACGGCTCTTGTATTTTCTAAATCTACAACGACTTGATTGCTAAAATCATTTCTAAAAAAATCGAGGCTTAAAGTAGCAGGATTTCCGAATAAATTAAATTTCTGATCTACACTAACCCCTTTATTCCAGGCAATTTCAGGCAATAATCCATAACCAGCAGTGGTGGCAGTGGGTACAATAACCAACTGCCTTGTACTTACCAATACACTGTTATTCTCGGCAAATATATTGGCCGTTCTTTGTCCCCTACCTGCACTAAATCTTATTACTGTTCCCGCAATTGGCTCATACCTAATATTAAGGCGAGGCGTGATAAAAGCCCCAAATAAATTATTTTCATCCCCTCTTAATCCGGCTACCATTGTCCATTTTTCATTGGGAGTAAATGTATATTCAAAAAAGGCGCCTGGCACTATTTCTTTTCGAGCATAATTATTATTCATTAAGTCCTCATTGTATTTGTCATACTGAAAACTTATTCCTGTTCTAAATTTATGTATTGTTGAATTTATAATAGACTGGTAAATTAAGTTGCCATAAAAACTTTTCTGTTTAGCATTATAGTTGGTTAATCCAAAATAGGAATTTTGTGTATGATCTACTATATTCATTTGTAAACCAATGCTTTTATATTTTTGTTGAGGAAAAACATAGCCCATTTTTGCAAATAGCTCATATCGTTCAGTGTTAATAGAAAGCCCATATTTATTAAGCATGTTTTTATCCATGCTAGGATCATAATTTAATTGACCTCCTAGCCTTGAACTATTCAAAACTTTGACACCAATTTGGCCAAGAACTCCATTGCTATTATCAAACATATATCGATTCACAATACTCGTTTCATTACCAGTGGGTTGATCTTTAAAGCCGTCATTATTCATATCTACTCCATTGTATAGAAAATTATTGTGTAACAATAATCCGGTCGACCATTTTGAATTGAGCTTAGTGGCTAAATTTAAATTCAAGTCGGTTTTACCTTGTCCATTCGCATATATATTACCCAAAAGCTTTTCAGCTGTTTCAGGCTTTTTTAATTCAACATTAATTTGTCCAGCAATACTTTCAAACCCATTGGCTACCGAACCGACCCCTTTTGTGAGTTGTATACTTTCAATCCATGGGCCTGCAATGGAATTTAATCCCAATGGTGTTGCTAAGCCACGTGGACCGGGCAAATTTTCAATAGTTAACTGAGTATAATTGCCACTTAAACCTAGTAATTGAATTTGTTTTGAGCCTGTCACCGCATCATTGTAAGAAACATCCACAGAAGGATTGGTTTCAAAACTCTCACTTAAATTACAACAAGCTGCCTTTAGTAATTCCGCACCTGTCATCACTTCTGTTCGAACTGGATTTAAATAAGAAATGAAACTACCAAGTTGACGACTCACAACAGTGACTTCATTTAATTGCCCCTTGGAGGCTAATATCACTTTTAAATCATTTGAATGTATAACGGTAAGTGTATCTGCTTTATATCCAACATAATTGATGATTAATTTTTTGCTGTCTGCATTTTCAGGAATGGCAAAAACACCCAAACTGTCGGTGACTACCCCTTTGTTTGTTCCAAGCCAATAAATACTAGCATTGGGTAAAGGTTCGAATTTACCATTACTACCCTCCTGCAACACAACCCCTTTGATTAATTCAACATGGTTTTCTTCCTCCTCCATTTCCCTGTAATGGCAGCATGCTGGGAGTGCATTGTAAATAGCATCCTTCGCTTTTTTGCCCTCTAAGTCATGACCAACAAGTAAAATTTTGTTTTGTATTTTCTCTAAGGAAACCTTTGTAGAATCGTATTCCAGCTGAAGCATATTTGACACTTCATCCCATATACCCTTTGTAACTCCTTTTATTTTCACCGCCAATTCAATTCTTGACTTGCATTGTTCACAAACGCCAAAAACTTTAAATTGGGTAGTAGTTACATTTGTTTTTTTTGTATCCTGCGCTAGTACACTAAATTGACTCAATGTCAATAATAGCAATAAGCTAAACTTTATAAATTTCATTTTTTTTGATTTGATCTATAATTAAATAGCATGTCTATTTAGTATGATCAATCAAATTAAAAAAGTAGCAAAAAAGGCCTGGGGATTTTTATAATAAAGTAAAGGTGGGCCATGCAAATAATTCAATGCAGGTTTAGTATTTACCCATAAATTATTTACTTCCTGAAATTGAAGAAGACTCGTTGGCGTAAAAACCTGAAAAAGTAAAGCATTGGTAGCTGAAGATTTTTCCTGATCAAGTGTTAATTTAACCTGCTTTTTTTTATCCTTACAACATCCTGCTTTCACCATTCCGCATTTGCTACACTTATCCTTTTTTGTTTTAGTAAAGGACCAGCCTGCAAATTTGTTCATGCAATAATGCATATGTATAGTGGCCCCAATGGAGGAAAAACTATACAACACTAATAACAATAAAACTACAGCTTTTTTCACCCCCCAAAGGTAATAAGAATTTACCTATGTCTTCCAACACTTTTTCTAGCTCCAGCTTTGGGCTTGTATTCCGGCGTCGGGCCAAATTCAGCTGGAACGGTTCCTTTAAACACTGGCGCACCCAATAATGCTTCAATAGTGGCAAATTTAGACTGCTCTTTTTCACCCACTAGGGTAAAAGCAGTGCCCGTGGTCGCTGCTCGGGCGGTGCGTCCAATGCGGTGAATATAATCCTCTCCGTCATTGGGTACATCATAATTAATGACTAAATCAATGTCGTCAATATCAATACCACGGCTTAGTATATCCGTAGCCACTAAAATATTGGTTTTTTGATTTCTAAAGTCTTGCAAATATTGCTCTCTGCTTTTTTGATCTAAATCGGAATGAATTTCTTCCGCAGCTAATTTAGCCCGTTTTAATTCCGAGGTCAATACTTTTACATTTTGTTTTTTAGAACAAAAAACAATCACTTTCGTAAATTTCTTGGACCTCAACATATCCTTGATAATGGGTACTTTTTGTGCTTCATACACCACAAATGCTTTTTGAGTGATTTGTTCAGGTGGTTTAGAAATTGCAATGTTTATTTCAACAGGATCCTTTAATATTTTTTTCGCCAAGTCCCTCATCTTCACAGGCATGGTGGCGGAGAAAAGTAAATTTTGTCGCTCTTTAGGTAAGAAAGTAGTAATTTTTGCAAGGTCATCGCTAAAGCCCATATCCAACATTCTGTCTGCTTCGTCCAACACTAAATATTTTAATCCTTTTAATTTTACATAGCCCATATTTAAATGCGCAATCATTCTTCCTGGAGTACATACAACAATATCCACTCCACTTGTCAATGCTTTTTTCTCAGCAGTAAATGAATTGCCATCGCCACCACCATATACCGCAATGGAACTTACATCGGTAAAATAAGAAAGCCCTTCGATACTTTCTGCAATTTGAATAGCCAACTCTCGAGTGGGCACAATGATCATTGCATTAATATCCCCTGCTGTATGGGGCATGGTTAACAGCCTATGTAAAAGTGGTAATAAAAAGGCGGCAGTTTTTCCTGTTCCAGTTTGTGCAGCGGCAATAATATCCTTCCCTTCTAAAATTGGAACCATTACTTGTTGTTGCACAGGCGTGGCTGTTTCATAACCCATTGCATCAATTCCTTCCAAAATCCTTTCGTCCAGCCCTAAATCAATAAATTTCAATTTGTATAATTTTACTAAATAATCAATGTAAAGGTAGTGAAACTTAAATGAACGCCCTATTAACCTAGTTCAAGCCCTATGTTATTGCCTTTAAGGCTAAATAGAATGCAAAAAAGATGGATATTCGCATATAATTTCAAAAAAGCGAACAATGAAACAAGTAGTACTTCATAAAGCCGATACAAGAGGATCTGCAAATCATGGGTGGTTACAAAGTTTTCATACTTTTAGTTTTGCTGGATACTATCATCCTGAGCGTATTCATTTTGGTGCATTGCGCGTATTAAACGATGATACAGTGAGTGGAGGCATGGGTTTTGGCACCCATCCCCATGATAATATGGAAATAATAAGTATTCCTTTACAAGGCGACTTGCAACACCAGGATAGCATGGGCAACACCACCGTAATTAAAAATGGGGACATTCAAGTAATGAGTGCAGGCACTGGAATACAACATAGCGAATACAATAAAAATAAAAACGAAATAGTTAAGTTTTTACAAATTTGGATATTCCCCAATAAGAAAAATGTGACGCCAAGGTACGATCAAATTACAATGAACTTAAACGACCGTATCAATAAGTTACAACAAGTACTTTCTCCTAACCCGCAGGATGAAGGTGTCTGGATACATCAGGATGCTTGGTTCCATTTAGGAAATTTTGAAAATGAAAAAACATTTGAATACCAAGTAAAAAAAGAAGGCAATGGGGTGTATGCTTTTGTTTTAAAAGGTAGTTTTTTAATTGATGGCGAATTAGCAGAAACCAGGGATGGTATGGGTATTAGCGGAGTAGCAAATATTAACTTTGTTGCAAAAAGCGATGACGCCGAAATTTTGTTAATGGAAGTGCCAATGCAATTAAACTAATTACAATAGTAGTTTCATCATAATATCTGTTTGCGCATCATTGCCAAGCATAAATACATGTTTGTCAAAGGGAATGAATCCGTTTTTTTTATAAAAAGCCAAAGCACGGTGATTCTCCTCCCAAACACCCAGCCATATATAAGTAACCTGTTTTGATTTTGCTATATCAACGGCTTTTTGAAAAAGCAGTTGTCCTACTTTTTTTCCTAAATACGCCCTATCAACATAAATACGTTCAATTTCAAAAGCGTTTAAATCCTTTTGCTCGGTTTGTGCTTCCCCTATATTTACTTTTAAATAACCCACAATGATATCACCCTCCTTTGCAAAATAAAATTCAGTATTGGGGTTTTTTATTTCTTGGGTCAATTTTTCAACGGAAAAGCTAGAGGTCAAATAAGCTTCCATGTCTTCGGCCTTATTGTGCTCCTGAAAAGTTTGAAAAAAAGTGCTGCAACTAATTTCACGTAGTTGATGAACCGCATTTATACCAACAGGGATAAGGTGAAGGGATGACATTGATATTCGTTAAATAAAGTGACACAAATGTAAACATAATGATTTCAAAAATTCAACATGTTTACAAATGTGTCATTGCTTATTTTTTTACTTTGTATTTATTGGTTCTTGCATCTTTAATAATTCCCTTCCAATTTAATCCATATCCAAAATCATACACATTATTATTAGCATCTTTATAGGGCACCATATCATGGGGAACATCTTCCATTTGCTTTTCTACTTCACTCATGTTTAAGGGCATTTGCATAGGAAGTAAACCAGAGGGTTCCACTTTCCCGGACAGAATATCCATTTGTGCTTCCACTTGTACACCAAATTCTCCAACTATAGCATCCACTTGATTTTCAAAATCAGAAAATACCATTGGATTGGTCAATGACACGGATACAATAACTGGCTTTCCATTCATTGCTTTTTTAGTTGTTACAATAGTTTGCAAATCCGGATAAGAATTGGATTTTGAAGTTTTCCCTTTATAGGATCTGTCTGTAATGGTAGAATCAATCACAGGATCACCAGCTGCAATGCTATGTTCACGCGCATCTACAGCAATATAATCACTTAACTGTAAACTAATGGGCACATACCCATTTCCTCCTGCTGCACGATCCTCTTTGCTATACCCACCACTAATTGGACTTTTAATAAATACAATGGCAAAATCAGCTTTAGTAGGGTCATCCGTTACATTGTAATATTTTTTTACCAATTCTAAATTAACAGGATACTCAATTCTTTCAGGGGAAGGCATGCCAAAAAAGTTAATCCCTGCAGGGGTAATTCGTTTTGGGATATATACCGTTTTGCCAGTAGCAATAGGCAAAGTATTGTTTTGGTTTTTTAACAACACTATCGATTTTAACTGAGCATCATAACCGGCTTTCATAAATTCCGGTTTGCCCACAATGGTATTAGATGTTTGCGGATCTAAATAAGGATTTTCAAATAAGCCCACTCTAAAAATATTTAACAACAAACGCACGGCCGACTCTTCAAATCGCTTACGCATAAAGGATTCACCAAATGCTTTAACGCCCATTTGATACGCTTCCAATACTGGCTTTGCGTCATTATTGCCCCCAAACTGATCCACTCCCGCCATTAATACTTTGTAGTGTCTTTCAGCAATAGATAATTTTTCAACGCCCCATGATTTACCCATAAATACATCAGGAGTAGGTCCTTCATTAGCCGTAATCATCCAGTCGGTACAAACAACTCCATCATACCCATATTTATTTCTTAATAAATCGGTGACAATATATTTACTAAATCCATTGCCTACGTTCTCACCATTTTTTTTATCCTGATTATATGAAATAGTATAATAAGGCATTACCGCTGCTGCTTTTTTAGTGCCTCCATTTAATTTAAATGCACCCTCTATAAATGTTTTTAAATGTGTTTGGAAATTATTACCTGGATACACTGCAAATTTTCCATATGCAAAATGACCATCTCGTCCTCCCTCTTCCGGTCCTCCACTAGGCCAATGCTTGACCATTGCATTTACGCTACTATTTCCCCAACCATTATAAGTAGTCACTTTTTGTGAAGCAGTTTGAAAACCGTCCACATAAGCACGTGCCATGTCGGTGGCTAAATTCGGGTCTTCGCCGAATGTACCAATGAATCTGTTCCATCGAGGCTCTGTGGCTAGATCAATTTGAGGGGACAAAGCAGTCGTAATTCCTAAAGCCCTATATTCCTTGGACGCTATATCACCAAATTGTTTTGTGATTGCTGGATCAAATGTAGCAGCCAATCCCAATTCCTCAGGCCACTGTGAAATGGTACCTCCACTTCCTGCATTGTACTCAGCTTCTTTGTTCGCTCCATTGCGTGGGTCAGAACTATTATTGGCTGGAATACCTAAACCTAAGCCTTCCACTAATTGTTGCACATTGTTATTCCAAGTAGCAGACACTATTGGATTTTCAACAGAAGTTAACAATACATGTCTAAGATTATCTTTTTTTAGAAATTCAATTTGTTGATCAGATAAATCGGATGCCTTAGCCCCACTTTGCTCAAATCCTTTCCCTCCATAGGTTGCACTGAATCGACCCGTGGGTGGCATGGGAATAGACTGATGCGCACTATACAACATTAAGCCAGCAATTTGTTCTACGGACATTTTTGCTGCTAAATCCTTTGCTCTAATATTCACGTTTAATCGCCAGTCCTCGTATTCATCTACTACTGCGTTTTTATTAAGGTCCTTGAAAGGCAAACCGTCTTTCAAAATAATTTTTATTCCAGAACCAGTTGCGTAGCCAAGTGTGATTTGGTTATTTACTTTAATGGTCTTTATCCCCTCGGTTAATGAATTAACTGTCCATTTTGAAGGGGTATTGTTGTTTTGTGCTAATACAGACAAAGGCATCCATAATAGTAAGTAGGCAAACTTTTTCATAGGCATATTTTTATCACTAGCTTTTAAAATTACAATCGCAACATAAATATAAATAATTATTGTGTCATTTTAACGCAATAAGGATTAAAAAATAAAAAGACCCTATTATTTGCAAGCAGGATGGTTACAATTTCCTTTAAAATAGGTAAATTAGGGGTACTTAATACGCTTATGAAAAAAATACTCTTCCCCCTATTGTGTCTCCTCCAGTTGTCAATAACTGCACATACTCAAGCAGTTAGCCTAGTTAGCCAAGCAGCCAAGGCTGAAGAAGGTATCAAGCAAATGATGGAGGAAGAAAAAGTGGTGGGACTTTCGGTGGCGGTAGTGAAAAATAATAAAATCATTTACACCCACTCTTTTGGAATGCAGGATATTGAAAAAGGGATACCGCTAACGGATAAGTCAATTTTTAGAATAGCTTCTATTTCAAAATCATTTACTGCCACTTCCATTATGCAGTTGGTAGAGGCAAAAAAAATATCCTTAGACGATGACTTTAGCGATTTAATAGGATTTAAAGTACGCAATCCAAAATTTCCCAATACAAAAATTACCCTAAGAATGATTTTGTCACACACTTCGTCGGTAAATGATAGTGAGGGCTATTTTTCTTTAGATGTTATTAATCCGGCAAAAAATCCAAACTGGGAAAAATGTTATGATAACTATGAACCAGGCAAAGGCTATGCTTATTGCAATTTAAATTTCAATATGACTGGGGCGGTGATTGAAAAAATTACGGGAGAGCGATTCGATCAATATGTGAAGCACCATATATTGGACCCACTTGGTATTGAAGGTGGCTATTGTATTGATTCTTTGGATAAGTCCAAATTTGCAACCATTTATGAATATAGTAAAGAGGCTTCCAAATTTATTGCTTCAAAAGATGCATATAATCCAAGGAGTGTGGAAATTAAAAATCATATAATGGGTCAAACCACGCCTATTTTTTCCCCTACAGGTGGAATGAAAATATCAGCAACCGGCTTGGCAAAATACATGATAATGCATGCGCGCAATGGGGCCTACGATGGAGGAAATATAATTTCCAGAAAAAGTTCCATTCAAATGCAAACCAAATTGTCCGACGAGGGGAATTATGGTTTAGCGCTCAGAATATCAGACAAACTTATTGCGGGAGAAACCATGGTTGGTCATACTGGTTCGGCTTATGGGCTGTATAGTGCTATGTTTTTTAATGTAGAAAAGAAATTTGGTATCGTCGTCATTACGAATGGTTGCGCTATTACTTATGATGCGGGTTTTAATTCAGTTATCAAAAGAACCGTCAACAGTTTATATGACATATTCATAAAATAATTTATACCTGAAAAAGTCTTTTTCAGCCCTTCATCATTAATAAGATACAGTATAATTAATTTAACTATCTTGTTGACCCTTAATGTAATATCAAACCTCCTATGGCTATATTGGCTCCAATATTTGGCATTTTTACTTCCTTTATTTTAATATACTACCTGAGTTCATTAAATAGATCAAATATATTTTTAGCCCTATTTTTTCTTTGCAGCAACTTAATTGTATTAGTCTATTTTGGTTTGCATTTTTCTAAAAATATATTCTGGGAAGGATTCTGTTTTGTACATTGGCTTCCATTATCTTATTTGATAGGTCCTTTATTGTTTTTTTATATAAAAACAACCCTAACCGATAATAACAAACTGGAAAAATGGGATTGGCTTCATCTGATTCCTGCTTTTTTGTGTATTATAGTTACTATCCCTTTTACAAGTTTGCCATTTAATGAAAAAATGGAAACAGCACACCGAATAGTAAATATTACCAACGATTACCGCGTTCCTTTTTATTGGGTGGACTTTGAATTCATTTTAGTAAGCAGATCGATTCATGTGGTAATTTATTGCATCTTAGCTTTCAGTTATTTCAAATGGATAACACATCAACGATTTAAGTTAAACAATACATTGCCCTCTAATCATAGCATTTTACAAAGGTGGTTTTTAATTTTATGCTTTATTCAAATTGTTATTGCCTTAAATACATTGGGGAATATGGTGGTGGTGGTATATGGACATAACTTTAGTTTATGGGGTTATAAGGGGAATGCTATTTTCTCTGATGATCATTTTTTTGGCTTAAACGGCATAGGATTTGGGACGCAAAACTTTTTGTTATTCTTATTTCCTAAAATTCTATATGGGAATGTTTCTTATTCTAATGAAGTGAGTAAGGAGAGTATTATTGAAGAGCTTAAATCGAATCTTCCTAAAAAAATAAAACAGTCTGTTGATTTAACTGAATTTGAAAATACTTTGCAACTTTATTTACAAGAACTGCCTTTTGTAAAAAAAGAATTTACCCTGTCTCAAATGTCTTTTGATTTAAAAATTCCCGAACGATTTCTTTCCAATTATTTTAATAAGGAACTAGAAATTAGTTTTAGTGAATGGAGGAAAAATTTGCGGATCGATCATGTATGTGACTTATTGGAGCAAGGGGAGTCAAAACATTTGACTATTGAAGCCATTTCGGCAAATGCAGGTTTTGCATCACGCTCAAAATTCATTGATGCATTTAAAGAGCGAAAGGGAGTGACCCCTTCCGCTTTTATAAAATCTATAGGCTCATAATTAGATGGCCCAGTTTTGGACAAACATGTTTATTTAGCCATTAAGCCTAGTTGTTGTAAGAAGCTCAGGTTGTCAAAAAAGTCCTGCTCTTCGGTAATTTTACCGTTTACAATGGTAGCAATTGTACAGCCAATTAAATCCACGTCCTTATTGGTTGCTGGAATGCCAAAAAAGTTACCAGTATGTTTGCCTTTAAATTGCCAGTACTTTACAATTTTATTGCCACTAGCCAGCATTTCTTTAACAATGAACTGTCTGTTAGAGAATCCAGTTACATAATTGGTATAATACGCCACGCAATTGGCTTTACCTTTGGTTTCAGGAACCGTATGTAAAACAGCATCCTCGGTATAAGCTGAATTTAAAATGTCTATTTTCCCTTCATTGATGGCCACTTCCCAAACATTGCCATAAAACTTAAGGTTTGATTTTTCTAATTCAGCTTTTTTTGCCAATGAAGTGTTTTGTGAAAATGCTGTTGAAGCTGCTAAGACAAAAAATGCCGTGATTGCAATAGAAATTTGTTTTTTCATTTAAATAGGTTTTGTTAATGCTACAAATCTATCTTTAATGAAAGGCAGCTACTACTATTTTATTTCTAAATCTGTTCCAAAATACTAATCGGGAACAATTTCTACGCAATTATTTTAATGATTGAAGCCAATTCCCGATGAAATCTAATACGCGAGGTTCAATAGTCGTTTCTAATTGCCCATATTCAGCTACGGTACATTTACTACAATATTGGAATAAGTGATTTAACCCGGTAAATTCTTTGGTAACAAATTTTTTGTTGCCCCCTTTTTTTAGGGCTGTTTCAATTCCTTTTAAATTAATAGAAGCGGGGACTTGAATATCCGAAGTCCCATTTATAGCTAAAACAGGACAGTTTAATTTCCTTAAAGTGGGTTGAGGATCATAGGCCGCAAAATATTTCCACCATTGGGTAGATAAAGCTTGAGCCATAGAAGTAGCAAAATTATTAATATCAGTTTCGTTACTAATATTGGTAGTGGCTTTCACAAAAGCTTTGTCGGTTTGATTGAACCAATCTTGCACCATTTTTTTAGATGCGTTAATAGCAGCATTAGTATCGTTTAATGCAATAACGGTTTTCATTAATCCTTCGTACAATGGGAGGTAAGCATCCACCGCATCTTTACTAATTCCGGCGGATAGTAAAACCATTTCATTTTGTTTAGACATTAATTCAATGATGGGTACTCCCGGTCCAGCCATTAATACGATAAATGCAATAGACTTATCACGCGCTGCCACCATGGGTGCGATTAATCCCCCTTCACTATGACCCAATAAACCAATTTTTTTAACATCTACCATTGGTAATGATTTTGCATATTGAACATGCTCTTCAACATCTAACGCAAAGTCGGCAGTGGTACTATTACTAAAATCCCCCGAGGATTGTCCTACACCACGATCATCCACTCTTAATACAGCAAATCCTTTTTTCGTTAAATAGTCCGCCATCACTGCAAAGGGTTTGTGGTCAAATAAAGACTCATCTCTATCTTGCTTTCCGCTACCTGTAATTAAAATAACCAAGGGATGCTTTAATGTATCAATTGGATAGGTTAAAGTAGCCCCGTATGTCAATTTAGTTTGTACACCTTGGTAAGTAAACTCTTTTACATTATAGTTGAAGGGTGCTTTAGGTGTTTGAGGTTTGATGATTACCATGGGTGCTTGACCTTCTTTCATGGGTTCAAGATTCAAAGTAAAATTCATTCCCGATTGTGTCCATGTACCTTCCATTTTATCGCCAGCAGCATTTAATTTACCTTCATAGCTTGCCCCAATCATTTTTACTTCAATGCTTAATTGACCATTGGCAAAAGCAGTTTTGGAGGAAGGAATACCTTTTGCTTTTTGGAGAGGCACATCCCAATTAGAAGTATAGCTATTGTCCGCATTTTTTATTAAGTGCAAAATAAGTTCAAGTTTTTGTCCACCTGCATTAAGTACCCCTGACCAGTTTTCAATTGGCTTTTGTGCAAAACTATTCCCCACTAAAAAAATTAAAACGAATAATAAGCTGCTGTTTTTCATCATTAAAAATTTGTCGCAATGTACTACAATTATGGAAGCTTATAGTGTCATTTCCATATACACCACCCCTTCATTGGGGTTATGACAGTAAGCGGGTATCTCATAAAAACCGTTCTTTCTATAAAGGTGTAAAGCGGGCAACATGGTGTCCAAAGTATCAAGGCGCATTAACTGATAGCCATTCATCCTTGCCTTATTGGAAAGCTTATCTAAAAGGGTTTGACCAATTTGCCTTCTTCTAAACTGCGGCTTAATGTACATTCTTTTTAACTCACAAATACCCTCTTCAATTTTTCGATAAGCAGCGCAGGCAATGGGCGTATCACTTTCATATACCAATAATAGGCAACCTGTGGGACTACCATACATTGAGTGAATTATATTTAACTCTTCTTGAAAATTTTGAAAATCTAGGCTAATATCCAGTGAATTTGCATATTCGTTAAACAATTGCACAGCATCATTTAACTGTTGAGTGGTTGTAGGAATTGTATAAATCATTTAACTCAAATTACGAAAATTAAACTTATGCTGCTATTATTAAATCAACTTAAAATAGTTTGTTGGTTAACTTTAATTTCTTTTCAGCATATATTGAATTAAGCATAGATATTGATAAATTTGTTGTTAGATGCAATACCCATTAATACAAATTGAAATCCAACATCAGCAGTGCTTATTTATTCCTGATCCGGAAAAAATTAAATTTGTTTATGAGCAACAACTAGCAAAGGATCCGCTTACCCCCTTTCCATTTTGGGCAAAACGATGGGCATCTTCTACAGCACTTACCAATTATTTATTAGAAAATCTACAATGGGTTAAAGGGAAAACTATTTTAGAAATTGGCGCAGGCTTAGGACTTCCTTCCTTTACAATAGCACAATTCGCTTCACATGTTTTGATGAGTGATTATGCTATTGAAGCGGTTGAATTAATGCAAAAAAATATTGACCATTTAAATTTAAAACATGTCCAAGCTGCTTGTTTGGATTGGAATCATTTCCCTGCCGAAAAAAAAGCTGACGTGATTTTGTTAAGCGACATTAACTATGCCCCTGAGCAGTTTGAGCCCTTATTGAAATTATTAAAAAAATTCATTGCAGAAGGCAGCACCATAATATTAGCTACGCCTCAAAGAATAATGGGGGTCCCTTTTATTACATCTTTACAATCCTATATTCAAGCGGCTCCTATTTGTTCCGTAAAAGAGAATGAACAAACAATCGAAATTAGTATTCTGATAATAAGGTCTTAATAAAAATCGAACAAAATAAACACTACTTATTTAGCGTCTTGCTAATTTCTGTATATGCATGTGGCAATACTAATTTAAACCTTTCATAAGATGCGTCAGAAATATTTTTGCGGTCAAATGGAACATATTGCACATAGTCCTTTTTTTCACCAGCAGTTCTTCCATATTTATATGCATAGGTAAACCAGCCATCGGGCTGTAATTGAACTTCGGACAAATTGGTATTGGGGATCGTGATAAAAAACTGATTAGATTGTGGAGCCACATTATTGGTTAATTGTAAATTACGCATCACCAAATACGCTTCCTTAGCTGTTTCTACCGAAGGATCAATGAGTTCAACATGCTTATTAATACAAGTGCGATACTTAAATTGGTTGTCTTTTTTATAGTCGTATAATTCATTTAATACTTTCGCAATGGTATCTCGCATATAGGGATAATGGGTACAACCTAATATCAAAGTATTCATAGGTGTTTTAATGTTTTGTTGCAACATTTTCTCCAACAAAGTCACTAAATGATAACGAACATAATTGGCTGGATCGTTTAATTGTAAATCCAGGCAGCGTCCTTTGTCATCAAATTCGCACAATAATTTATTATTGGTTTTGTCAAATTGATAGGCAGCTAATAAAGTAGTATCAATCCTGTACAATGCATTTTTCATGGAAGGCCCTTTGTATTCCTTTCTAGCTTGTTGTAAGGTGTCAACAAAATAACTCCAATCCCTGTCAATACTTTCTGCAAGGCCTGCCCCTCCCTGACTAACCACCGATAATACAGGCAAACCCTTTTCTTTGGCCATAGTTTGTAAAGTTCTAGGATAGCCTTCGGAAGCAACAGTGCCCGCCGTCGCAAAAACACCAATAGTGCCTGCACCCGCTTTTGCTTGATAGGCCAATGCAGCTTTAGCACCAGCGTCTATTACCCCAATAACCGGCACTTGTATATTTTCAGTTTTAAACTTAGCCTTGATATCGCTTAATGCATAAGCAGTGGCGGTATTACAAGCAAGTACAATCATTTTAGCAGGCAGTTTTGTATTATTGGATTGCAATAAAAACTGCATATTCTTAAAAATATGTTCTTTTAACAAGTCGGTTTTCTTTTCCGCTGCATAGTTGCCATAGGGCATATTGGCTTGGTCGGCTAAATATTCAAAAAACTCGCTGCTAAAATCAGGTTTGCCATCTGCGCCAGGCAATCCAGTAGTATTATTATACGCATCAAGAGACAACATCGCTTCTAAAACGGTCAAGCCCCCTGTACCTGAGTCAAACACACCAATAGGTAATTTTGTATTGGCAGCTTTTCCATTTTGTGCATTGGTGTTAGTCGTTAAAGCAACTACAACGGCGAGGGCGAGTATTTTGAATTTCATAAAGCTCAATTATTTAGCTAATGTAATTATTTTTTGTGATCCTTTCATCCTTAAAACCGATTATACTACGTTTAAAATTGGTAGCGACCATTTGTATAAAAATAACCTACTCTTCATTGGTTGGTGGCAATTTAAAGTAGTTTTGGTGTGAAAAGAATACATCCCCCATTGATAAATTTTAAGATTAATGAAAGCTACCATTCTATCCCATTTAAATAACCCAGGGCAACTGGAGAAATTATACCATTCGGATAAGCAAAATTTCAAAAACAGTATCGAATTACTCTACACCGAATACAAGCATGAGCCCATTATACAATTCTGGCAGGAACGCTTACATTACAATGAAACAATCAACAAGGTTGGGTCAAATAAAGATTTTTGGACTGCGGTTAAGTTAATTGTCATTGCTGGGCTAGTGGCTAATATTTCCAATATTCCAGGTATAAATGAAAATTTATTTTTTTCTAGAAATTTAGGTTTTATCATTGTGCCATTCCTTGCAGCTTATTTTATTTGGAAACAAAATATAAGTACAACAATAAAATTAGTATTAGTTAGCTTATTTGTTTTTTCGGCTTTGTACATTAACATTTTACCTAGTGAACTTAATAAATCATCTATTGGACTTGCTTTAATTCATTTGCCATTATTTTTATGGTGTATTTTTGGATATGCCTATTTAGGAAACGAATGGTATAGCTATGAAAAGCGAATTCAATTCTTAAAATTCAATGGCGATTTATTAGTGATATGTGTTGTACTTTTTTTATCCTGCATGCTATTTAGCGTGGTCACTTTTGGTTTATTTGAGCTTATTGGTGTTAAAATTGAAAATGTATATTTTAAATATATTGCTATTTGGGGCATTGGGGGCATTCCTATAATGGGTGCTTATCTGATAAACAATAACCCACAAATTATCAATAAGGTAACGCCCATCATAGCTAAAATATTCACTCCCTTGGTGTTTATCAACCTTAGTGTTTATTTAGTTACCTTAATGTATAAAGGCCGCTACCCCTACCAGGACCGAAACTTGTTATTAATTTACAATGCCTTGCTAGTGGGTGTATTAGCGCTTATTTTTTTCTCGATAGCTGAAAATGAAAAAAGTAAAAATAAATTTTACAACGCTTTACTTTTATTTGGATTATGCGTTTTAACAGTGATAATCAATTCAATTGCCTTATCGGCCATTATTTATCGCTTGTTTGAATATGGCATCACGCCCAATAGAATAGCAGTACTTGGTGGCAATATTATCATTTTTATCAACCTGCTATTGGTTGGGTATAAATTAATATTGGTACTCTTTGAAAAATCAACTTTATCCGAAGTGGAAAATAGCATTGCAAAATACTTGCCTATTTATGCCCTATGGACTGCAATAGTTGCATTTTTAATTCCTTTACTTTTTGGCTTCAAGTAAATAAAGTAAGTATTAATAGGAATTTAAAAAATCGTATTCGATAGTACGGTACACACCAGAATTTAATCTGCTTTGCAAACGATTATAATCTTCATCATGAAAAGGAGACTCATAATTAAAAGAGGCATGTAGTTTTTCTCTATTTACTTTTGCTTCGTATAAATCCACTACTTCTTTAAATTTATTGTGAATTTTTTGATAGGTGCTTTTAAATGCAAAATTATTTTTAAGATAAGTATAGGTTTGAGGCTGGTAATTTTTTGCATATAAAAGATATTCTTTCACGAAAAAATCAAACTCAAAATAAGCAGTCATACTACTTGATGTTTCCATTACCCATTTATTTAAATAATCAGAAGGATGCAGTTCCTTGTAAACAGGAAACATATCATAATCATATTTTGAGCCTAAAAAATAGGAATTCATTTCATCAAGTAATCCAATCACGCCATGCTGCTGTGTTGAACTATTGCCATTGATATAGGTATTAAAACGAAAAGTTCTCATGTCGCTCGGAATTGTCCCTGTTAATTTCTTGGATGGAAAAATATAGGGTTTTTCAATTTCAATCCAAAAGTAATCCTGGGGACCTAAATAAAAACCTTGATTAATATTGCGAAAATTTAATCTTGAGGCATTAATTCCTTTATTGGTTTCTTGAAAATACATAACGCCTCCATAGCCGTGCGCTATTTCATGGATATTGGTGGACATACTATGCAATGCGGAACCATAACTATCCAGCTCTAAAAATTCGTAAGTGTCCCCATTTTTGTAAGTACTCATGGTGCTATTACCTAAATCAACAGTTAAACGACTGGGTATTCTGTCATATAAATTTAATAACGTGGCAGAACCAGGGGAATACATTTGTGTTTTTCGAATAATCCAATCCTTTGTGCCATACTGAGCAAAACTAGCCTGCACACAAAGCGCAAAAACAATGGTAACAATGTATTTTTTACTATTCATTTTAGGTATTTAAATAAAAGTATTAAAATAAGTCCTATATCATATATAATAAAATGTTATACTTTTATTAAAGCTATCATTATTCTGCCACAGCAATGCTGGCATCTATTAAAAAAGGGGAGATTAATTATAAATGAATTTTTGCCAATTCACTGATTTTAACAATTAGTGCATTTTTTGTATTTTCCCTTTTTATCTAACTATTTCTATGAAATCAGCAGCCGATCAATACTTTACAAATGCCAAGCAATGGAAAGAGGAAATGAGCTTGCTAAGGGAAATATTATTGGAGTGTGAATTGGAGGAAACCATTAAATGGAGCATACCCTGTTATGTTTTCAATAATAAAAACATAGTGGTTATTCAGGCATTTAAAACACATTTTGATTTGGGATTTTTTAATGGAATACTATTAAAAGATGAAAAAAAGATTTTAATAAAAGTGGGTGAACATACACAAGCAGGAAGACAATTACAATTTAAACAACCAAAAGAGATTGTACAATTAAAATCGGTGATTAAATCCTATGTGAAAGAAGCCATTGCATTAGAAAAAGCTGGGGTTAAATTTGAGCCAGCTAAAAATTCGGAAACGATTGAATTGCCTGAATTAGATGAGCTATTTAAAAAAGATGCAGTGCTCAAAAAATCATTTGAAGCATTAACACCTGGCAGACAAAGAGGTTACTTACTATTTTTTTCGGCCGCTAAACAATCCGCCACAAGAGTAAATCGTATTCAAGCCAATGCTGCAAAAATTAAAAGTGGCAAAGGAATGCATGACTGCACTTGCGGACTGTCAAAGCGAATGCCAAATTGCGATGGATCACACAAATATTTAAAACAATCTTAAATTATGATTACTGTACAAGCAAACATTAATGCTCCCATAAGTAAGGTTTGGGCATTCTGGACATTGGCTGAGCATATTGTGCACTGGAATTTTGCAAGCAATGACTGGCATTGTCCCCAAGCGAAAAACAATTTAGCTGTAGGGGGTAAATTTATTTATACCATGGCAGCCAAAGACAATTCAATGCGTTTTGAATTTGAGGGAACCCACCATACTATTGAATTGCATAAATCAATTGAAAGCGTTTTAAGCGATGGGCGAAAATTGATTGTAACAATGGAGGCCATTGGCGCAACCACCCAGGTGACTGAGCAGTTTGAACCAGAGCAAGAAAATCCCGAAGCAATGCAACAAATGGGTTGGCAAATGATATTAAATAATTTTAAAGAATATACCGAAGGGCATTAGGGATGGATTAAGGTGAAATTTTCCAAAAAACGAAAAAAAATCGGCTTAAAATGGTGAAAAACAGTGTGATTGAGCCAAATTTCACCCCGTTTTAATTTCTTTTGAATTGTAATTTTTCACTACCTTTATGCTCTAAAACACAATTTTATGGACTTATTTTCAGGACAACATATAATATTGATTTTGTTGATTGTTTTATTAATGTTCGGTGGTAAAAAAATCCCTGAACTAATGCGTGGCTTGGGCAAAGGTATCCGCGAGTTTAAAGACGCCAAGGATAACGTAAAAAGAGAAATTGATGGACATATCAACGACGAGCCAGGTTCCAACTCAAACAAAACCAATTCAACTAATCCATAATTAGTAAATCGTATTGTAAAAACCTCGCAGTTACTCGCTGCGGGGTTTTATTTTTAATAACCAGTATCACGCAAATTTTTCTATAAAATATAATGGGCCTTTTTTCAAGAAAATCTAGTGGAGAGCAAAAAGCTGAAATGTCTTTTATTGAGCATATTGATGAACTCAGAAAGCATTTGTTTAGATCTGTCATAGCCATTATTTTAGGTGCCATCGTGGTGCACATATTCAATGAATTTATTGTATCAAAAATATTGATGGGGCCAACCCACTCTGATTTCCCCACTTACACCTATTTATGTAAACTAGGGCAAAAATTATCCTTAGGAGACATGATGTGCTTAAGTGAGATTAAAGTAAACATGCAAAGCAATTCTGTTGCAGGACAGTTAAGTGTTTATGTAAACATTTTAATTATTGGTGGGTTAATCGTAGCCTTCCCTTATGTATTTTGGCAATTCTGGAAATTTGTAAAACCTGCTTTAAAAACAAATGAATTAAAAAGAACCCGAGGAGTTATATTTTGGGTATCGACACTTTTCTTTTTGGGTATTTTATTTGGGTATTTTGTAGTGGCACCCTACACAGTAAACTTTTTCGCCAACTTTAGTATTGATAATAATATTCAAAATATTTGGACCATATCAAGCTACTTTAGCACCATTGTACCATTAATACTTGGGTCAGGTATTACTTTTCAATTGCCATTGGTATTGTACTTCTTAGCAAAGATCAATGTGATTAGTGTTGCATTTCTAAAAAAATATCGACGTCATGCCATTCTAATTATTGTAATTGCTGTTTCTGCCATTACGCCTCCAGATATGTTAAGTGTAATTATTTGTAGTATTCCATTAGTATTGCTTTACGAGGTGAGTATCATCCTATGTAAGAGAGTTGAAAAGCAAAGGCTTAAGGAAGAAGGTGCCAAAGAATGGGATTAATTAATTTCCCGTTTTGGTATTTTTAGAAGTCAATATGGGTAGAATGGATGGTGGAATTTACAGCTGAATAATTTATGAAAGCTAATAAAAAAAATTGGCTTTGCCTACATTTTAAATGTATAAAAATTATGAATAAATTCAATTTCGTAAATTTTTTAAAAGTATTATTTATTTTGATATTTTTAAATAGCTGTGGTCACAAAAATAATACTGAATCCATATTCGATGAACTCGATAAAAAGGGAATAAAAACCATAGCTGATCTTGATAATTACCTTTTCAACAATTCAAAAGAAAATAAAAAACTAGATTCAATAAAAATTGATTCAAATTATAGGTCACGGGTTTTAAATATTTTATTGAATGATACAAGTTATAGAAGTAAGGGTGATTCTTTGATTGTGGGTTATTTTGGAAAGATAACATTAAGTAATGGTATCAATATTGGAAATTCAGTAAGGGATATGCTTGGTTCAGATTTTTCAGATCCTGAATTAAAAAACGCCTCTATTGAGATGGTAAGAAATTTATCATCTGTTTATGGAAAGGAAAATTTTGCAATTAAATATCTTGAAAAAAGAATTGAAGAATTAAGCAAAAAAAATATAAACGATTAAAATTATTTGAAATTAAAAAAGCCATCTCTTAAGATGGCTTTTTTGTAACTATACTAAATCGAAAAGATTCAATATAAAAGAAATTTTATTTTTTTGTCCATATTGCACCCGTAGGTTGATCATCAATTATTCTAAATATCTTGGTTTTATCCTTATTCATAAATAATTTATTTTTCATAGATACACCGGAATAAGCATCTCTTATATTATAAGCTTTCCCTATAATCCCAAAACATAAATAGCCTTCTGGAAAATCATCTTTAGTGGCAATATCGTCATTGATAATGGGGAACCATTTCAAATCAATTACATTATAAAAATTGCCTCCAGGATAATATTGATTCCATGCTTCCTTTGTTAATACAGCACGTTCACCGGTTGGTTTGGTCCAATTTCCTATGAACAATTCAGGATTAAGTGATAACTTAATGGTTAAAGTGTCAAACTTTGCAGTGTCTTGAAGTGCAGCAGCTTTTACTTTTAAGGTATATGCCGTTTCATTTTCTGCCACTGATAATAAACCAGTTTTTGAAATTGATGTTCCGGAACTTACTTTATCTAAAATTGTCCAATTGATTGTGGTATCTGGCTTCCCCTCTCCAGTTAATTTCGCTGTAAGTTGAATGGATTTACCCTTAATAGCAGATTCAGGACGTGTCTCCATTGAAACACTAGTTACATTCGAACAGGAGAATAAAAATAACACTAATGAGACTGTCGCTATTGATTTTATAAATTTCATATATTGAATTTTTGATTGTGATTGTTAAAAGTACTTGTTAAAAAATTTAAACCTAATAATTAAATGGATATAGTGATATTACGAATATACTAAATATAATTGTTATCCCCCTATAATTGGCTTGATAAAAAATTAATTACCTGGCCCTCCTACCAACTCCAATTAGCAGTAGCGATTGTAGATTCTAATTTATTTTCAATATCGTCCGGCAGGTTGCTGAAAAAATTAATGCCTGTAAGCGATTCAATTTGATCAATAGTGCATACAAAGGTTTTTAAATTGGCACTACTCCCTTGGTTATTAAGCATTAATGCAATGGCAATTTTCTCTTGGCCGTTGTCCTTGTAAATGATTTTGTAATAAGCACAGGGAACAGAAATAGTCCCATTATTAATAGTGCCACAAATATTACTTAAGATGGGACCGGTAGCAACATACACACCATTTTTCTCCAAGGCCCATGTTCTAACTCTATCCTCCAGGGTGCTCCAAATGCCTCTGTTAAAACTAGGTGCTTGGGGCGACATATTGGACATATAAAAGGTCTCACTCATGGCAGTCAAATTCAAAGTCATATCTGCAGCTGGACAAAGATGTCCTCGATCATACCCACTTCCAGTATAGTCGGTCGATTTAACTGGATTGTTTTTTACGAAAGGATCTGATCTAAAATCGTCGGTTCTAGTTTGTGACCCATTAATCAATGCAGGTGTTAAATTATAAAACACCCACTCGGCTTGTCGGTTGGCTTCGCTATAAGACAAAGAAAAATAAGTATGGTTAATTACATAGCCCTTACTAGTGGTGGGTAATAATGAATTGTTGTTATTAGGTTTAGCCTGGGCTAATGAGCTATTTGTTTCTTTGGAACAAGAAAACAAAAAAACAACATAAAATAAAAGACGCATCGAATATTTCATATTCCACATAATTGTTATATGCAAAATAATTAAAATATTATAAGTATTAGAAAACTTTCTAAGAAATTAGATGTAAAACCCCCTTAAGGAGCATGAGTGGCGGCAGCAGCAATAAACAATTCACTGTAATTATTGTTTATAAAGCCAATACCAGTAAAGATTTATGTCAAAATCCGTTTCCATTATATTTCCGCATCAGCTGTATAAAAACAATCCTATTGTACAACAGGGGCGCCCTATTTACTTAGTGGAGGAGGAGCTCTATTTTAATCAATACTCATTTCATCAACAAAAATTAGTGTTACATCGAGCTAGTATGCAATTTTATAAGCAGTATTTAGTAAACCATGGCTTGGAAATACATTACATTGATTGCAAGCATCCACATACTATTTGTGCATTGTTAATTGAGGACTTAGCAAAAAGTGGTGTCACCGAAATTCATATAAATGAAGTGGTTGACAATTGGTTAATGAAAAGAATAATTACTGCTTGTGATAAATTTACAATTTCATTGCAAGTATTGGATAGTCCTAATTTTTTAAATACGACAAAATCGGTTGCTGATTTTTTTGATAATCGAAAAACTTATTTTCAAACCGATTTTTATACATGGCAAAGAAAGCAGCGGAAAATTTTAATGAATGAAGAGGGAAAACCAGAGGGTGGTAAATGGACTTATGATGCAGAAAATAGAGCAAAGTTTCCAAAAAAAGAATTGGTACCCAATTTGCCCCTACCCAAGGAAAATGAATTCATCATTGAAGCGCGTAAATACGTACAACAAAATTTTCCCAATAATTACGGGGAGGTAAATGGCCCCTATTTATTTGCCACTACCTTTAAGGAATCGGAGGATTGGCTAGATGAATTTTTATTGAATAGGTTTGAGAAATTTGGTATTTATGAGGACGCTATTGTTACAAAGGAAACTGTTTTACACCACTCCGTGTTAAGCCCCATGTTAAATATTGGATTACTCACACCGGAGCAAATAATAAGCAAAGCATTAGTCATTGGTCAAGAAAAAAACATTCCATTCAATTCCTTGGAAGGCTTTATAAGACAAATAATGGGATGGAGGGAGTTTATTAAAAATTATGTACGAGCGCGAAGGCACAAAGCAGCGAACCACCAATTACTGGAAGTTTACCAGAAAAATTCCTGTCTCTTTTTGGAAGGGAACCACCGGCATCCCTCCTATAGATAGCACGATACATAAAATTTTAAAAACGGGTTATTGTCACCATATAGAAAGGCTGATGGTATTGGGTAATTTCATGCTACTTTGTGAATTTGATCCCGATGAAGTATATCAATGGTTTATGGAAATGTTTATCGACGCTTATGACTGGGTAATGGTCCCCAATGTGTATGGTATGACCCAGTTTGCCGACGGAGGCTTAATGACTACAAAGCCCTATATCAGTGGTAGCAATTACCTAATGAAAATGAGTGATTACGAAAAAGGGGAATGGCAGGGTATTTGGGATGGTTTATTTTGGAGGTTTATGCATGAACATCGTAGTTTCTTTTTAAAAAATCCAAGACTTGGAATGTTGGTAGGCACATTTGATAAAATGAGTGCTGAAAAACAAGCAGCGCATTTAGCAAAAGCAAATAATTATTTAAACAGCTTAGATCATTAATAATATGAAAACGCATTTAACGAGTATCGCTATTATGGAAATGGAGCAAAGAGAAAGAGCGCAGCTCATAAACAGTATCACAGGTTTTAAAAGCGTTGGATTAATTGGATCGGTAAATGAAGCAGGGAAAACGAATTTAGCCATTTTTAACTCCTTTGTACATATTGGTGCGAATCCTCCCTTAATAGGTTTTATCATGCGTCCCGATTCGGTGGAGCGACATACACTAAGCAATATTATTAGTACTGGCTATTATACCATTAATCATATTAATGCATCTATTTGCAAGCAAGCACATCAAACATCCGCAAGGTATCCTGTAGAGGTTTCAGAATTTGACGCAACTAGCTTAACACCGGAATATAAAAATGAATTCAAAGCTCCTTTTGTTGTAGAGAGTGCTATTCAATTGGGCATTGAGTTAAAAGAAAGAATCAACTTGACCATCAATAATACCATTTTGATTATTGGTGAAATCAAGGAAATATATTTCCCTAGCCATTGCATACAAGCCGATGGTTATGTAGATATTGAAAAAGCAGGAACCATTGCATGCACGGGTCTTGATGGCTATCATACTACCCAAAGTATTGAGAGGCTTCCTTATGCCAAGCCCTAGTGATCACTAATTATCAAAAAGGCAAAAGAAGAATTAAAATACAAGTATTAAAAGTATTTATAAAAAGATGAATAGATGATCATTTATATTGTTTCACTAATAAAAAATAATTAGT
>JACCDH010059034.1_pt1 | contig 27151 bp, 26 predicted proteins | sample 7442481 | NCBI WGS metagenome assembly JACCDH01 (sample SAMN15323433, study PRJNA562643) | freshwater metagenome | isolation source: river surface water | place: USA:Blue River Watershed | collected 2017-08-15 | reverse complement strand
CCTCTTCCCATTCCGAACAGAGAAGTTAAGCCTGCTTGCGCTGATGGTACTGCCCTTTTGAGGGTGGGAGAGTAAGTCGACGCCGCTTTTTAAACCCTTATCAGTTTCTGGTAAGGGTTTTTTGTTTGGAAAAAAAATGAGTTACAAATAGTGTGAATTCGAGCCTCCAGGTTAATCACATTTTATTTTTATGGCGTACATTTGCCTATGAGATTTTCATACTTTAATTTTTGGGTCAGAAATATTAGTCTTTTCTTGGGGTTTTGTATCCTTGGATTAATTACGCTGTTGATTGATAAGACGTATCTTATATACGATAAAGAACAGTTTTTTCAAATTACCTTCAAATGGGGAGTTGTTTTTTTAATCGCTCATTTACAAGTATATCTGCATAATGTTTACCTCTACCAAAAGTTTTTTAGCAAGAACAATATCAAGTATATTTTTGGTACCATAGGGCTTTTTATCAGCTACTTCCTTATAAATTATTTTACTCCTTTTAAATTCGTTCAGAACGCGGATATTGTGACAATGTGTATTTCAATATTTTTGATTTATGTTGTAGGGCTTGGCTTTTATTATGCGCATAAGAATATTCTTGAAAGGAATTTGTTGTTTCAAAATGAATTGATTGGGAGAGATGAGGAAATTAGACACTTAAAGGCTCAATTGAATCCACATTTTTTATTTAATGCAATGAATAATTTGTATGGGACAGCGCTTACAGAACCGAATGAAACACCTGATAAAATTTTAGAATTGTCAGATCTATTGAGGTATCAAATTGAATCGTCTAAAAAGGAAAACGTTTCACTGGATGAAGAGATACAATTTATTCAGAAGTATTTAAATTATGAGCAAAATCGTATTCAAAAATTGAAAATTGATTTCAACATCGATTTATTTTCTTCAAACGTACAATTATCACCCATGCTTTTTATGCCTTTCATTGAAAATGCTATAAAATATAGTTCACAAACGGAAAACCCACATATCAAATTGGATATCCGTTCGGATAAAAAGAATTTGGAATTCAAAATAGAAAATAATTTCAGTGATGATCGAAGAAAATTTTCAGGAACAAATACCGGGATTTCAAACACTAAAAAGCGCTTAGAATTGATGTACAAAAAAAGACATTCTTTGACGATTACAGAAACTGAATCAATTTACTTGGTTGATTTATATATAACCTTTTAAATAGTTGCAACAATGAAGTACACTTGTTTAGTTGTGGATGATGAAGCACCAGCGCATAAAGTTCTTCATTCTCATATTAGTAAATCTGATTTTTTAGAAATCGTAGGGGATTGTTATGATGGAAAAGAAGCACTTGATTTCTTGACCAAAAACAAAGTAGATGTTGTCTTTTTGGACATAGAAATGCCACGTTTAACTGGATTGGAATTATTGCAATGCCTACCTTATCCGACCATTGTTATATTGACAACCGCCTATTCGAATTTTGGATTTGAAGCCTATCAAAATGATGTTGTTGATTATATGCTTAAACCAATTTCATATCCACGATTTTTAAAAGCGTTGAATAAAGTTCAAGCATTATTGGTGCCGAAAATTATTCAAACAAAAGATCCGGTTGAAATTGAATTGAAATTGGATGGAATCATGAAACAAATTAAATTAGATGATATTCTGTATATTGAAGCCGTAGGTAATTATATCAAGATCCATTTTAAACACGAAAAAGCAATTTTGGTTACTCAAACGATGAAGTATATTAGCTCATTATTGCCATCAACTTCATTCACAAGAATACATAAATCATATATTGTTCATCGATCAGAAATTAAAGAAATAAAAAAGACAGTGTTAACACTGTCTAATTCAATTTCGTTACCAATTGGTAGAAAATACTCTGTTTTACTCGAGCAGTAATTACTCTCTACCTAATCGATATAACATTTTTGTGTGTTGATATAAAGCACCAAAAAATGTTTTCTCTGAGTGATAAGGTACATTGTACTCTCTAGCTGTCTCTGCTACAATTTTAGATAGTTGAGGATAATGAACGTGTGATATCGCGGGGAACAAATGGTGTTCAACTTGGAAATTTAATCCACCAACAAAATAGGTGATAAACCAACTCTTTGTTGCAAAATCCATTGTTGTGCGCATTTGATGTTCCATGAAATTGTTTTCTAATTCGCCATCATTCAAAACTGGAAATTCATTTTTATCCGTTACATGTGCAAGTTGAAATACCATCGCCAGTGTTAATCCAGCAACATAGTGCATCAACACATAACCAAATAACCAATTTAAAAAGGTCATTTCAGGAATAACAAACAAAGGAATTAACATATAACCATAATACAATATTTTAGAAAGTATGATAATCACTAATTCTCTTCCAAAGGTGGTGTTTGATAATTTAAAATAACCTGCTTTGTTGTAGCGAATCGCTTGATTAAAATCCTTAACTGTACTCCACATCAAGGTCATTAAACCGTAGAAAAACCAAGCATATAAAAATTGAAATTTGTGAATCCCTTTTTTAGGTTGGTGAGGTTCAAATCGCAATAAACCAATCGATTCAATGTCTTCATCATGACCATGAACATTCGTAAATGTATGGTGAATAATGTTATGCTGAATCCTCCAGTTTAACGAATTTCCTGAAAGCAAACCAATTGAAAAGTACCCAAGAATACTATTTAATTTTGTGTTTTTACTATAACTTCCGTGGTTAGCATCGTGCATAACACCCATGCCTATTCCTGCCATACCAAGTCCCATTAATACAGCAAGCAATGCCCAAATTAATTTACTTTCGAAAACATTAAAAGTGATTAAGAAAAAAGGAACTAAATACATTGAAAACATCACAATTGTTTTCGTGTATAAATTCAAATTGCCTTTTTTACTAATGTTGTTGTTTTTAAAATAGGCGTCAACTCGTTTTTTCAATTCTTGTTGGAAAGGAACATTCGAACCATTGTTGAACTTTGCTGTTTTTACACTCATGCTAATTTTTATTTATTAACTTAATTCAAAGTTCATAAATTGAAACTAACAATGTCGGATAAAAAGGACTAAGTGCTTTGTTATCGTGTGAACGCCGTTCGTCAGTATGAATTTAACGTAAAGATTTATAGTTAGCAATCCACATTGTATCTTGAACATCCGATAATAATTGCCAAAAAGCACTGTCTATAAAAAAATCGGTATCAATATTTCGAACCCCGTAATTCTGAAAAAGGAACAACTCTTGTTTTTCTGAAGGACGCATAAGTCTTGGACTCCAGCCCATTTCATTAGAAGGTCGAAATGGAAAAGAGGAAAATCGAATTTTCCATAAAGAATCGAGAGGAAGACAATATTCCGTTTCTTTATATGAAAATGTGTCAGTGTAAATTCCACAGGTTAAATTGCGTTCTTCAAATAAATTTTTTCGTTCAGGATTATAAATACTGGGCCATTTTCCCGAAGCGTAGTAGATAAATTCCTTTTCGGTTAATATCTTTTTGTAGGCATACGTTCTACCATTGTCTATGTAACAAACATAGGTTGTCATTAATGAATTTGCTTGAAATGAAATACGTACACCAAAAACTCCGCGAGGAGCTGGTGCAGGGGCCCAAACTATTGAACTAGCAACAAAACAACAAATCCCAAGAAGTAGAATTCTTCCCATGTTTCGAAAGATAATACTTCTAAAATACGATAAAATGAATTGGTTTGTTACTTCTTTTTTCTAAAGATGAAATAGACAATCACAAGAGCAACAATAAAATAAACCAACGGAACGATCCAACTCTCGGCCAAAAAAAGTGATGCTAAAAATCCTGGGATTAAGAAAATCGCCAAAAGATGAAATTTTCCTTGATGCTTATTTTCTTTCAAAACGATGTATTTCTGAGGGCGTTATGCAATAATCTAACGGTTTGTCGTGTGATGAAATTTCATCAATTTCAATAATTTCATCAAACAAATGAAGACCGATTGTTACACATTTTGATGAGCAATTTTCTAAAAAGCGATCGTAAAATCCTTTACCATATCCAACCCTATGACCTTTTGAATCAATCGCAAGCAACGGAACTATGACAAAGTCAAACTCCGAATCTTTTAAAACCTTACCTGAATTTGGTTCAGGAATGCCCATTTCATTTAGTTGAAGTTGACTTGGGGATTCATAAACAAAATGTTTCATGCTAAAATTTTCCATGTTAGCCTTCGGAATTCCGATTCTTGTGCCGATTGAAATTCCTTTTTCCAAAATTTCATAGGTATTGATTTCTCTGTGTCGCTCGATTGGAAGAAAAAGACTAATTGTTTTACCTTCTAATTGAAAGTTGGCGAATAGGCGTTCACAAATTTGAGATGATCGAAGGTCCAGTTCGCCTGGGGTTAATGCACGACGCTTTTGTTTGAAAAGAGTTCTGATTTCTTGTTTTTTCATCACATTCCTGGAAACATGTTTTTTGCCGAATTCATTACTTCCTTTTCATTTAGAGCATTTGCATTATCCATCGCTCTTTTCAAGGCAACACTTAATAAATCTTCTAAGTCTTCAGTTTCCATCATTTTGATATCAGCATTGATTTTTATCGATTTTAATTCTCGATTTCCACTCAAAGAAATAATCACCAAACCATTTCCTGACTCTCCTTCAACAATAATGTTGTCAAGTTTTTTCTTACTCTCATCAGCCATTTGCTTCATAGCAGATAACTTTGATAACATATCTGATCCAAACATATTATTTTTTTTACCAACGTAATGAATAGTTCATACGTTCTATAGTTTTATAATGCTAACATACTAAAAATAGGTCGTTTTGCAATAAGAATGATTTTAAATTAGCTTGATAATTTAGATAGTTACCATGGAAACAAAAAAAAACTTTACATTTGATTCATGAAAAAGAACCTTTCAATTGTAGTTGCCTTTTTGGCATTCACTTCAATATCGTTTGCGCAAGAAGATACCTTGGGTGTTGAAGTAATAACTGAAGAAACATATGTAGATGAAGTTATTGACTCAAATTTGGTCGAAGAAACATTTCATGGAACACGTGTTATCAATGGACATTCCGTGGAGACTTTGAGAAAAGGAGTACTTGAATTTCGTGTAGAACATCGTTTTGGTGATATTGCTGGAACCTATGGTGGTATCCAATCAATGTATGGATTTGATAACTCATCAGATATTCGAATTGCATTTGAATATGGAATTACCAACGATTTAATGGTTGGATTTGGTAGAAGTAAAGGAACTGGTGCTCCATATAAATCATTGTTAGACGGTTTTGTGAAGTACAAAGTGATTAAACAAGAACGTCACGGAAGTCCATTTACGCTAACTGCTTTGGCAACCACAAGTTATTCCTACATGACTGCATCAACCGATATATCTCAGGTCAATGCTTTTCCAAAGTGGGAGTACCGATTGGCATATTGTACACAATTAAATATTGCTCGTAAATTTGGAGAACGTTTGTCTTTAGCAGTTTTGCCTACTCTGGTTCACCGTAATTACGTTGCTCAAAATGATGTTAATACCTTATTTTCTTTAGGTGGAGCAGCACGTTTTGGAATAAATTCGAAAATGGCTGTTTTGGTTGAATACTATCATGTATTTGCAGATGAAGATGTAAGAGGTACAAATTATAATAGTTTGGGAATTGCTTTTGAATGGATCACATTTGGTCACAACTTTACGGTTAATTTAACCAATTCAAAAGGTTTTGGAGAAACTCAATTTATTCCTTACACATTCGAAAACTGGTTGAAAGGACAATTTAGGCTAGGTTTTTGTGTAGGTCGTAAATTCGAACGCGAGTAATTAATAAAATTAGAAGAATGAAAAAGATATTTTATCCAATGGTTGCAAGTTTAATCTTGTTAACATCTGCAACAATGGCAGTCAATGCTGTTGATTACAAAATAAAAGATGGTCACACAATCCAATTTAAAAGTAAAGACCCAACTGGTGTTTTTAAAACCATGAAAGGGACGATTAAATTCGATGAAGCTGATTTGGACGGTTCGAAATTTGATTTGACCTTTGATGTTTCTTCTATCAGTACGGGAAATGGTATGATGAACAAAAAAGCGCAAACGGCTGAATGGTTTGATGCTACAAAATATCCTCAAATTAAATTTGTTTCTACTAAAATTGTTAAAGCAGGGAATGATTACACAGTAACAGGTAAATTAACAATTAAAGGAGTAACAAAAGAAAAAAGTGTTCCTTTAAAAGTGGTTAAATCAGGAACAGACTTAACGTTCTCTGGAAGTTTTATTGTAAACCGTATGGATTTCAAAGTTGGTAAAACGAGCGATGCTGTTCCGAATAACATGAACATCAATTACTCTATTCCTGTAGCTAAAAAATAAGCTTATGTTTAAAAATATTTTTTTTGCTGGATTAACAGCAAGTATTTTCGGTACAATCATTAGTGTTGCTTACATCTATGTGTTTAAGTATTCTCCTCTAGAGGTTGATTTTACAGAAAAAGCATCGTTCATGTATTTATTGAGCTTGAATATGATGGTTGGCATGATTGCTTGTTTTCTTTACTTTGCGATTGTAAAACTATTGAGAAAAGAAAACATTGCAGCTTTTGTTGTTGGCTTTTTGTTAAGTGGAGCAGCAGTGGTATTAGGATTAAAATTCATGTTTACTGTGGATACTCAATTAGCCTTCAAAAATGAGAATGCGGAATTGTACAAAGATTTCTATTACTTTATTTTAGCTCCTGTAGCATTTTTCCCAGTACTATCTTGGTTTACATTCAAACCACTATTTATAAAATAATCGTATGAAAAAAATAGGTTTATTCGCTGTTCTTGCAGCAATTGTTGGGTTTGGTTTTGTGAATTCATGCGCAAAAGATAAGGTTCCAGTTATTACGACAACTCCTGATTGTGTAGATACTATTCACTTCGCTACACAAATTGCTCCTATGATTCAAGATAATTGTTTGGGATGTCATGATACAGGTGGTTCGTTGCCGACGTTGACAAATCATAGTGAAATTTCAGCAAGTGCTACAGCAGTTTTAAGTACTTTGCACGGAACACCCCAATTAATGCCACAAGGAGGACCAGCATTGAATGATACATTGATTCAACAATTCACTTGTTGGATTTCACAAGGAAAATTAAATAATTGATAAAAAGATGAAAAAAGTAATTGTTTTTGTTTCTGCAGCAACGATGCTAATCGTAGGGATGTCAGTTGGATCAATTGAATCGTACACTATTGAAAAATACAATGGTGGTTTACACAAAAATGCAAATGGCTCTCCTGTCGGACAAACTGGAGCTCCCGGTGAAACAAATTGTACTTCTTGCCACGCTGGCTCCGTTCAAGCTGGTGCAACTGAAAATTCGCTAATTGTTGCTCAAGGAATTACTCCAGTTTCTGCTTATGTTCCAGGCGCAACATATAACGTTGCTCTGCAAATGACTTCTAGTCCAGCAAAGAAAGGTTTTCAAGCAACTGCTCTAACTGCGGCAAGCGATATGGCAGGAACTTTTGGAGCTGGAACAAATACAGCAATTTCAGGTACAACGCGCAAATATGCTAATCATAAAAGCACAAGTAACACAAGCGCAACAGTTGCTTGGTTATGGACATGGACAGCACCAGCGACGGATGTTGGCCCAGTAACGTTTTATGTCGCTTCGAACAAAGCAAATGGTAATTCAACCAATTCTGGTGACGTAATTTATCTTTCTACACATGTGTTCAATTCTACATTAGGTGTTGAAGAGGCAGCAAATGACGTAGCAACGAATTTTACTGCCGGCTACTCACCAGAGAACAAATCGATTGTATTGGATTTCAATTCCATGAGCGTTGGAGAAATGTATTTGAATCTGATTGATTTAAATGGAAAATCAGTGTTTGTTTCAAACCTTGGTAACTCAATAATTGGTCAAAATAAACAAACTATTTCGGTTCCAAGTGAATTAAAATCGGGAATTTATGTGGTTAATTTCTTTGTGGGTAACAAGGCCATGTCTGCAAAAGTGATGATCTAATTTATTCGTATTGATAGCAAAAAAGGCTTCACAAACGTGAGGCCTTTTTTTATGAAATTCGTTTCGTAACCAATTCATTGACTTTCTTGTAGAATTGATAAGGTTGATAGGTTCTCCATTCAATATCTTCAAGTTCACCTCCCATCACAAAGTAATGATCGATGTGAATGCGCTCAAATTCGTTGATTACATGGTCATGAAAATTAACCATCGCTATCCAACCCTCTTCAACATCATCAAACCATTCTTCGTAGTAACAATCGTCCGAATAATGAAAGTTTAAGACGTTTTCACCAATTAAAATGAATTTATTAATTCCTTCATCTATCATTGGTTCTATAATATCGCGTTTTAATGTCATGATATCGTTTTCGATGGCATCATTCCATTCTCCAATCAATTCAATAATGGCAAATTGATCATCGTATTCACAATAAAGAATTTTAATGAACAAAGTTGGCGAGCCTATTGCGTCCCACTGTGGATGAATGTAAAAATTATAGACCGTATTGTCAAAGTTGAACTCGCTATATTCGCGCTCATAGAAAGGAGATGAGGGATCTTCTGAGGCAATATACAAATTCCTCCAACCATAAAAAGGCTCAATTAAATGCATGTTCAAAAATAGTGAACTTGGCACATTATATGCTATGTCCGCGTGAAATAAATTATATGTATTTTTGATTTGTATTGCAAATTTGAATGCATTCGCTTAAAAACAAACAACATGAAAAAGATTTTTGGATTTTTAGTTTTAACACTTGTGTTAGTCGCTTGTGGAGGTAACAAAGATGGTCGACCTTTACAAGATTATGTTTCTGCCTTTCTGAATGGAAATGAAACAATTGTTGCCTTTGGTAAGGCTGATTTAAATACCATTTTGAATAAAACGGAATACAAGAAAATCCCAAAACTTGGAGTAGCTATTGATATTGAAGTACAAGATTTCAAACGTAGTTTAAAATTGGAAACACCAGTTTTCTTCGCAGTTGAAGGTCCAATGGATGAGGATGGTACTCCAAAAACAACTTATGCATTCTTTGAAGTGACAAACGCTGATTCGTTGGTTGGTAAATTAAAACACCAAGGTTTTGATATGAACAAAGAAGGTGATATCGACTATTTTGAAAGTGGAGATGTGTGCCTTGGGGTTCGCAACAACTTGGCAATTTTAATTACGAAAAAAGGAGAATTCGATGGTAAATTAATGTTGACAGATGCATTTGACAAAACTACGAATGATGTTTCTGAAGGTAAAATTGATGAATTGTTAGCTGCAAAAGGTGATGTTGTTCTTGGAATGAGTGTTGCGAATTTATATAAAACATCAAACACTGATTTATCTAAATTAAGTGAAGATAAACAAGCTGAATTGACAGAAATGGTCAATGATTCTTATGTTCAAACTGCGATGTCGTTCGAGAAAGGAAAAGTGGTGATTGAAACGAAAAATTTATTTTCTGATGAGTTAAAGAAAAAGTTGTTCTTTAAAAATGACGCATCAGCTGGAGTTGTGAAAAAATTAGGAACTGGTAATCCAACATTAGGATTCGCGATGAACCTTGACATGAAAAAAATGCAAGCATTCATTGATGAATACGCACCAACTGCTATGAGTGAAATTGGAGAGATGCTTGGAGGAGAATTCCAAATGGCACTTGCAATGGGAGGAAAAGATGGTCTTGCTGGCTTGTTAAGTGGTGAAGTTGGAATGGTGATGGTTGGAAATTCTAATCCAAACGAAGGAATGTCAGATTTCAATATCTACGTCGGAATTGGTAAAAATGGACAAATGTTCGCGAGCGGAGCAAAAAGCATGTTGGAAATTGGAATGGCGCAAGTTGATTTGGATACGAAAGGAATTGCGGCATACAGTAATGCGAGTTTTGTTCCTCAAGCTGGAAAGCGTTTAAATGTTCCAAAGGGATGTGAGATTTTTGGTAAAAAAGGAATCACAGCGTTTATCAATTTGGAAGGTGTGGATTTGTCATCTTTCGAATTTGAGGAAGAAGCGAAAATCATTTACCTTGTGAAATATGTGACGTTTGAAATGGATGAGAATGGAAGTAAAATTGTTATCCAAGCGAAAGATGGAAAAGAAAACATGCTGAAACAAGCGATGGATGTGATGATTGAAGAATTTTCAGGAAAGATTGGAAATATGGCAATTTAATAGTTCATGTTAAGAAACAAAAAAGCCCCGTATTGCGGGGCTTTTTTTATGGGAATAAATTTCTTAATTGAATGCCATGCAATCAAAAATATCTTCACATTGCTCATACACCATTTCATGCAAAATCAATTGTGAAGCAAGTGCCAGCTGCGTATAGTTTTGGGAGTTGTTTCCGAAATCTGCCGCAGATGTAATCCACATTTTTGTGATAAGTTCTTGAGATCCTTCCTTTGGATTAATTTTATTTACAACAGCGGCAACATTCATCGCTCCAGCATGATAAACATGCAATACAAATAAACGGAACCATAAATCAGATTCATTGTATGCAATGTTGTGAGCGTTCAATATTTTTTTCGCTTCAGGAATACAAACGCGGTTCAATAAACGTGCTGCACCGTAAGCCGAACGATCGAAATCTTTGCGCTCGTCAACCGTTGAATTAACAGTTAACCCTTGCGCTCTTGCAACAGAAGGCATCAACTGAAAAGCGCCATAAGCTCCAACACTTGACTTTTTCAATTGGCCAGGACTTTCAATTAATAAGATTGCCTGAGCGTACCATGGATCACAACCATATTTTTCAAATGCTTCCACACCTTTCGACAAACTTGGATAAACCTCTTTGAACTTATAGAAATCATTTTTTCCAGTTGTCACATTGATTTGTGTCCCAGCAGCTAGAGAATATGCATTACGCAAACTGTCTTTGAAAACAGCTTTCTGTGCTTCTGTTTGTCTTGACCAATCACGCATAGACATTTTGAGTAAAACCGTTCTGTTCTCTGCAACATTGATCAAACAAGAATCGGGAGATAAGCGCATGATTTGTTTCCAAAACTGTGGCTGAGGCAACATGTCCCAACGATCTTCAAAAATGGATTCTGCATGCATTAATGTGCTCAACGAGTTGTCGTTGTAGACTTGAATTTTCTCGTGATCCCACGATTTGTCGACTTGTGAAAATAAATGAATAGGCGAGGAGAGAAGCGCCAATAAAAAAAGTTTACGCATGATATCTGGTTATAACAGTTCTTGAATTTACAATTTTATCGCATTAAAGCAAGGGCATTTTTTGTTTTTAACAAAGATTTAAATGAAAACGAGTGGATCTTACTTGGTTACATTTGTCACAGTATCTTGAAAATTTCGTTGTAAATTTGTACATGCAAATGCTTAAAAAACTGTTCGGATTGCCCTTGATTGGTTTGGTGAAAATATACCAATACATTATTTCGCCTATCTTTCCAGCAACCTGCAGATACACGCCGACATGTTCTCATTACATGATTGAAGCAATACAAGTTTGGGGACCTTTAAAAGGAACATTTTTAGGTCTGAAGCGAATTGGTTCGTGTCACCCGTGGGGAGGACATGGTCATGACCCAGTTCCAGAAAAGAAGAAAAAGTAAAGACATAAAAAAAGGTGAATCACTACGATTCACCTTTTTGTTTTTATAAGATGTGAATTAACCTCTGTTGGCAATTCTAATTTCGTGCAATGTTGAGAAGAAAATAACTCCGTAACCGCAAGCCAACATTAAATGGAAAGGCAACATACCTAAATCTCCATAAACGGCACGAATAACAGCTGTATATCCAAATACAACCATTAAGATTCCTTCTGCAATATTGATAATCGACAAACTCTTTTTGTCGTATTTGTTTCCTTTGAATTCACTTTTCTTAGAAACGTTGAATTTAGGTGTGCGAACAAATGAACTTTTAATTCCTAAATAACCTTCGATAACGGCAACAGTGTTACTTAATGAAAGTCCCATTGAAACAATTAAGAATTGGAAGAAACGTCCAACGAAGCGGAAGAAAGAACTGAATCCATTGCTTGTTTTATCTCGGAAAGAATGCCAGTAATAGAACATCAAGAATACAGTACTGATGATGAAAATTCCCATGTATTGCAAAATGTAGTTCAAATCAGAGAAACTGTCTTTGATGTGCAATACAACCAAACTTAAAAGGGAAATCGTTAAAATGAAAACGAATACTGTTGAGTTAAACAAATGAGAAAGTCCGTGAACACGATCTGACATTTTTACCCCTTTCGCTGTTAAAAGCGTTTTCCACATTTTAACGAAACATTCAGCACCACCTTTCATCCAACGGTGTTGTTGACTTTTAAGTGCTGACATTGTAATTGGCAACTCAGCAGGAGCAATAACATCCTCTAAGTATTTAAATTTCCAACCTTTAATTTGTGCACGGTAACTTAAATCTAAATCTTCTGTTAAGGTATCGTGTTCCCATCCACCAGCATCTTCAATGCACTTTTTTCTCCAAACACCACCAGTTCCGTTGAAGTTGATAAAGTGCCCAGCTGAATTTCGTCCTCCTTGCTCAATTGCAAAGTGACCATTCAATCCAAATGCTTGAAGTTCTGTTAAGATAGAATAGTTTTTATTGATGTGTCCCCAACGTGTTTGAACAACTCCAATGTTATCATCTTGGAACGAAGGCATTGTTTTTTGTAACCAATCAGCATCTGGAATAAAGTCAGCATCGAAAATAGCGATAAACTCACCTTCCACACGATCCATCGCTGCATCTAATGCACCAGCTTTGTATCCAGTTCTATCAACACGATGAATGTGTTGAATGTTCACACCACGTGCAGCAACTTCTGCTACTTTTTTCGCAATCAAGTCTTTTGTTTCGTCAGTTGAATCATCAAGGACTTGAATTTGCAATTTATCTGCAGGATAATCCAAACGCGAAATTGTTTCAATGATACGATCAGAAACGTACATTTCATTGAACATTGGTAATTGAACCGTAACTTTTGGAGTTGTAGCAGGATCGTAAACAGGCTTCACTTCCGTTAATTTTTTCTTTTTATTTTTAACGTAAGCAATAGCCAAAGAAAGTTGTAGAACACTGTAAAAGAACACTAGCAACAAGCATAAACCGTAGATAGTCAAAACAATTTTGGCAACTAAATGTGACCAGAAATGTTCTTGAACATAAGGTTTTCCATTTTTCAAGGTTGTTGTGCGATCTCCCCAATTGAACAACCAAGAAACCTTTAATGAAGTTGTAATCGGTTGACCAAATTTATAACTGTCTTTGTGTTCTTCTTTTAATTCTAAACTTTGTTTAATGTCCATGTAATCTTTATCAATCACATGAAGTGTATATTTTCCTAGAGGAACATTTTTGAATTCGAAAACACCTTCATCATTCGTCTCTGTTTGGAACGTTTTTTTGTTATCGGCACTGCGTAATTCCAATTCAACCTCATCCGCCACATCAAGAGTGCGTTGATCTATCATTGTTCCTGTAACGATTTTTGAAACTTGCGCTTGTGAACTAACCGCAATAAGAAGGGCAAAAATTACAAAATGTATCTTTGTCATAAGGTTGATAAAATAATAGTAAATACCAAAGGCGACAAAGTTAGCTAAAATCAGTATTCTACGAAGCAATTTGCCGATTATTTGTTGCAATTTTTTTTGATGCACAAAATGTATCTTGAATTAAGCTAAATCCTTGTTAGTTATTGATTAAGGTTTGTTGATCTAGAGAAAAAGAAAATCCGTGATTCAAAACGGAATGCACCAAGTTGAATCACGGATTTTTAAGTATCAAATAGCGTGTTATTGCCAAACACCCATTTTGTTGAATTTTTCGATGCGGTCTTCGATTCGTTTTTCAGGCGCTTGAGGCTCTAATTCAGCTAAATATCCTTTAATCGCGTTTTTAACAATACTGAACATTTCTTCTTGGTTGCGGTGAGCTCCATTCAACGGCTCCATGATTACATCATCAACCAATCCATTTTTCTTCATGTCTGTCGAAGTCAATTTCAACGCATCAGCTGCTTTTTCTTTGAAATCCCATGATCTCCAAAGAATCGACGAACAAGATTCTGGCGAAATAACCGAATACCAAGTATTCTCAAGCATTACCACTTTATCTCCAACACCAATACCCAATGCTCCACCAGATGCACCTTCACCAATGATGATACAAATAACTGGAACTTTCAAACGCATCATTTCGTAAATGTTACGCGCAATTGCTTCTCCTTGTCCACGCTCTTCCGCCTCCAATCCAGGAAAAGCTCCAGGTGTATCAATAAACGTTACAATTGGTTTGTTGAATTTCTCCGCCAACTTCATTAAGCGCAAAGCTTTACGATATCCTTCAGGATTCGGCATTCCGAAGTTTCGGTATTGACGCATTTTCGTATTGATCCCTTTCTGTTGACCAATGAACATGACTGTTTGGCCATCCAATAACCCAAAACCACCAATCATGGCTTTGTCATCTTTTACTGAACGATCTCCATGTAATTCCTGAAATTGATTGTTCGTAATCGCATTGATGTATGCTAACGAGTAAGGACGATCTGGGTGACGTGACAATTGTACACGCTGCCATGGTGTTAAACCAGAAAATATTTCTTTTGTCTTCTCAACCAATACTTTTTCAAGCTCATTGATTTTGTCAGACATATCAACTTCTGTACTCGCACCAATTTCTTTGGTTTGCTCGATTTGTTCTTCCAACGCTTTAATCGGCTCTTCGAAATCTAAGTAAACTGCCATAATTCATTATTTTGAGGGGCGAAAGTTACAAAAATAGTTTAGTTCTTCTACTTTTGTTGTATGATATTATTTCCACCGGCAAAGATTAATCTGGGTTTGAATGTTCCTTTCAAGCGAGAAGATGGCTATCACGAAATTGAAACGTGTATGTACCCAATTCCGTTTTTGGACGTCCTAGAAATACTTCCAGCAGAGACTTTCTCCTTCCGTCAAACGGGTTTGGTCATTCCGGGAAATGACGCTGATAATTTGTGTGTTAAAGCTTATAATCTGATCAATGCACGCTATTCAATTCCTCCGGTTTACATTCATCTTCGAAAAGAAATTCCAATGGGAGCAGGAATGGGCGGTGGTTCGGCAGATGCTGCTTATGTGCTGAAAGGACTAAATGAAATCTTTGAATTAGAAATAGCGGAAGAGGAGCTTGAATTATTGGCTGGAGAATTAGGAAGCGATTGCCCGTTTTTTATCAAAAATGAAGCGCAAATTGCAAAGGGAAGAGGTGAAATCTTATCTCCTTGTGCTGTAACATTACATGGCTATTTCTTGAAAATTGTCAACCCGGGAATTCACATCGGAACAAAGGAAGCGTATGCTGGAATTCAATTTGGAACACTGACAAAATCAATCAAAGAAATTGTTGAAGGGCCAATTAGTGACTGGAAAAGTCTACTGAAAAATGATTTTGAAACAAATTGCTTTAAAAAACATCCATCTTTGGAAGAATTGAAAGCAGCTCTTTACAAGGAAGGAGCTATCTATGCCGCCATGTCAGGAAGTGGTTCAACGATGTTCGGAATTTTTAATCATGAACCTGCGTTAACGTATCAAGATAAGAATGGATTTGTTGAAAAAATTGTGGCCTTATAAGGAGTATTTCACAATTCTTTTGGTTGACTTTAAGCCAGTATTCGATTCAAAAACCACCAAGTAAATTCCATCTGAAAGCTCTGATAAATCGATTGTTGTTGTTTCAAAGAAGCTGTTGAAGTTCGTCATTTCTTTACCTGTAAGATCAATTACCTTATAGTGGATTTCTTCCGAACTAACTACATTGATTTGAAGCATTCCAGTTGTTGGATTCGGGAATAAATCCAATTGCAATTCTTTGGGTATATAATTCACATTCGCTTGACTATTCGGATCGGTTTCCAAATGCGAAATTCCTCCTAAATCTTGTCCAACGAATAAATCCAAATACGTATCGTTGTCGATGTTATTTACCCAGAATGAGCTGTAAGCTCCAACATTCAAGTTGAGAAAATTGTCCGAAACAAGGTGAAAGGATGTTCCTGAATTCAAGTGGTTGTCAATAGAATCATAATAATGAAGTTTACCATCAACGCCTCCAAGGAACAAATACGTAGTATCATTAAAATCAAAGAAATGTGGAACGGGAAATCCGTCTGGTGAAGTTGTTGCAATGTCAATGTTTCCTAGCGTGTCATTTACCAGCGAGAAACTAGGAACATTCGTCGTTCCAATGTTTTCATAATAGGCAATTTCACCTGTTTTCTTTCCTAAAAGCAAATCCAATTTACCATCTTTGTTCAAGTCAAATAATTGCGGACTTCCATATTGTCCGGCAGAAATAATGTTTCCAAGGTTGTCTTGGTAATTCGTAACAACTGGAGCAAACGTGATTCCGCCCGTTATGCTGATGTTTTCGTAAAACACCAGTGTTCCATTTTCAATACCGATTAACATGTCTGGGTCGCCATCTGCATCTAAGTCTCCGAAAGTTGGAATCATGCGAAGTCCAAGTCCAGCCGTGCTTAAATTCATAAAATCGTCATCAACCAGGGTGAAAAAAGGATTAGAGGCTGTTCCCGTATTTTTGTAATAGGCAATACTTCCTTCTTTGCTTAAGGGCGCTTTGAATCGGTAGAAATTACTCACTAAAAGGTCCTCCAAACCATCTTGATTGATATCCACAAAAACAGGAACAGAACCCGTTCCATGCTCAACCATTTCGTTTTGAAGAAAGGCATTAGTCTGGTAAACAAAGGTTGGATTCGTTGCAGTTCCCATGTTTTTATAATACCAAATACTCGTTTCGTTTTCAGAGACATTTTTCGCGTTAGCACTGACAATTAAATCCTTTTTTCCATCAAAGTCAGTATCGACGTAAAATGCTGCAGGAAACATGGTCATATTAACTGGTTGTGAATTACTTGGAAAAGAACTGTCAACGCTGACCATCATGGAATTCGTGTTTGGAGCTGTTCCTCCGTTCAGCAGCAAATTCAAGTTGTTAAACGAAACATCACCAAGTACCAAATCCATAACTCCTGAATGATCATAATCCAATGCTAGAACGGTAGATCCAGAGTGTTTTGGTTCTGCTGTCGTAGGTTTTTTCTCAACGGCATTTGAGCTGGTAGGTAATTCTGCCCCTGGAACATTTCCACTTCCACAAGGCGAATTGGTGTCGTTGAGGTAAAGTGAACTTGTATTTAAATCTTCTCGAAATCCGCCCCAACATTCATTCTTCAAAACAAACTCTAAAGAATCCGGAACACCATATAATTCCATACTTTGGTTCTGATGATACTGCATATGTTCACCTCCAATGTGATAGGTTAATACATCAATATCGCCATCGAAATCAACATCAACTATCGCAGGAATATCAGCTGAACTCACATATAAATTTAGGTTCATTCCCCAATTATCTGAATACAATAAATCTTTTGCGACTTCCCATTGTAAACCTGTTGCAAGGCCTCCCGTATTTTTATAGACCTTAATTCCACCAACACCATAACAGAACAAATCTTTTTTACCATCGTTGTTGTAATCGACCATTGTTGCTCTGTAGCGAATGTCGGATGGAAATAGGTTGTCTGTGTTGTGTTTTAATACGTATCGATTTTCAGAGTTAATAAATTCCTTTGTGAAAACACGTATATTATCACTGCTGCGATCAAAGACAAAAAGATCTAAATCACCATCAAAATCAAAATCAAAATCGGAAACTTGCACATAATTTAAACCTCCTGCCCACGGCATTTGTAATGTGTCATTTCCAACTTTTACACCAATTTCATTCGAATATTCAAAATTAAATTGTGCATTTAAGTTGTTGAATGAGAATAAAATAATGCAGATTTGGAAGATGTTTTTCATTTTAATCACCTAATAAACGTTTTATTTGTACCAGTTAGAATTCCAAGAAAGCATGTAATCAGTGATTCTTGAAAGGCAACTTTATACCTGCAAATTAGTCAATTGTCGTAAACAATTAGAAAAAAATGAAAAAATTAACGCTTCTCCTATGTTTAATTAGTGCATCATTCTCTTATGCGCAAGACAGTATTTCTGTACTGTTCATTGGTAATAGTTATGTGTACGTGAATGACCTTCCGACAGTCTTCAGTAATTTAACAACTTCATTGGGCGACATTGCAACTGTCGATTCAAAAGCGTCGGGTGGATTTACCTTTCAAAATCAGTTGAATGATCCAGCAACGCATACAAAAATTCATGCTCGACCATGGGATTTCGTTGTTTTGCAAGGTCAAAGTCAAGAGCCTTCATTTCCAACTTCACAAGTGAATTCATCTACTTTGCCACCAGCTGTTGCTTTGGCAGATAGCGTTTATGCCAACAATTATTGTTCGCAAGCCATGTATTTTATGACCTGGGGAAGACAAGTTGGTGATCCGCAATGGGATTCAATCAATACTTTCGACAAAATGAATGGTCGTTTGCGTGACGCGTATGTGCGAATCAGTGATTCTGCGCAAGGTTGTGTCGCTCCCGTAGGAGTTGCTTGGAAATACGTGCGAGATAATTTTCCGACCATCAATTTATACCAAGCCGATGGATCTCATCCAAGTGTTGAAGGAACGTATTTAGCGGCGTGTACCTTTTATGCTTCTAGTTTTCGAAAACCATCTACGGGTGCAACTTACACCGCTGGATTAGATGCAACGACTGCGTTGAAATTACAAACAGCTGCTGATTTAGCGGTATTGGATAGTCTTACTACTTGGCATTTACGTCCGAAAGAGGAAATTGCCATTGCTGATTTTCACGTGATTCAAAACGGCACATCGCTACAAGTGGTAAATGACAGTTGGCGGGCAACAGATTATTCGTGGGATTTTGGTGATTTGTCAACATCCTCGTTTGTGAATGGAACACATAATTATTCAAATCCTGGAACGTATTCCGTTCAATTGATTGCTTCGAACGAATGCGGAAGCGATACATTAGTGATTACTGTTCAAATTGAAGCTTCTAGCTTGAGCGAATTGTCACAAGAGCAATTATTGGTGAAACAATTGGGAGAAGGGCGATATGAATTGCAGGCGAAAAACCAAGCATTCACATCTGAGATTCAATTAGTAGGCATTGATGGAAGAAGTTTGAAACTGGATGTAACATTCGTGAATGAACATACGGTTGAAATCGATTTGTCAAAATATCCGAATGGAACGTATTTCCTTCAATTCAGTTGTGATAATCAGTTGTACAGTCAGAAAATAGTGAGGTAATAAAAAAGGGCGGTGATTCCGCCCTTTCTTTTTATTAAATGAATTCGATCAAATCTTCCTTCGATTTACGAACTTTTGCGAAGTGTTGTGTCGCATCTTCTTCTGATCTGTAACCAATTGGACAAACAACAGAAGCGTGTAAGTTTTTCTCTTTCAAACCAAGCACTTCGTCGTAGCCAGCAGGATCATAACCTTCCATTGGAGTTGCGTCAATTTTCATAGTCGCACAGGCATGTAACAATTGTCCTAAAGCAATGTACGCTTGTTTGCTGTTCCAAATTTGTTTTCTTTCAGTATCTAATTGACTAATTGTGTTTTTCATAAAATCACTGTAGCCTTTCAAGTTCTCAACTTCCATTCCACGCGTACTAGCAGTATTTGTAATGTGCGCATCAATGTGTGTTTCGTTAACATCAATGTATGAACACAAAACAATTAGGTGAGAAGCGTCTGTAATTTGTGTTTGTCCCCACGATTTTTCTTTTAATTTCTCGCGAACTTCTGGATTCTCAATAACTAAGAATTTGAAAGGTTGTAAACCATAAGAAGAAGGAGTCAATCGTAATACTTCTAAAAGTGTTTCTAAGTTTTCTTGTGATACTTTTTTCGAACTGTCGAATTTTTTTGTTGCGTAACGCCAGTTTAAATTGTCAATGATTGTTTTCATGTATGTTATTTATTTAGTTAAAATGCCATTGGAACTTCAATAGCAACGATTGTACTTTCTTTTGTCACTTCAATAGAAGCGGTAGTTGTATCCCAAACACCTAAAGCGTCCCTTTGTTTCAATTGTTGATTAGAAATTGTCGCTTCGCCTTCTACTAGCATGAAATAAACGCCATTTCCTTCAGCTTTCAAGGAGTAGTCAATTTGCTTTCCAGCTTCCAATTTCGCCATCGAAATCCAAGCGTCTTGATGGATCCACGTTCCTTCATCGGCTTGTGTTGGACTCACCAATTGCAAGAAGTGATTGTGCATTTTTGCTGTATCCATTCTGAATTGATCGTATCGTGGCGTGACGTTTTGCTTGTTTGGGAAGATCCAAATTTGAAATAAGTTCAACTCTTCTTTCGAAGGATTAAATTCACTGTGTAAAATTCCAGTTCCAGCACTCATAACTTGGATTTCACCCGTTTCAATGATGGATGAATTGCCCATGCTGTCCTCGTGCTTAATTGAACCTTTTAATGGAATGGTGATGATTTCCATGTTGTCGTGCGGATGCTTTCCAAATCCTGCGTGACCAGCGACAATGTCGTCGTTCAACACGCGAAGTGCTCCAAAATGAACTCGATCTGGATTGTACCAACTAGCGAAACTAAATGAGTGTTTTGCGTTGAGCCATCCGTGATTAGCATGACCGCGGCTTTCTGCTGAATGAAAAATTGTTTTCATAATTGTCTATTTTGTTACCGAGAGAAAATGCTGTTTATCACTATAAATTGTCTGGCTCTCGGCAGAATTGATTGACAAAGATAATAGTTTTCATTGAAATAAATACCATGGTAAATAAAATAGTCAGAAAATTTACGTTTATTGGTTGGTTTTACGTGATAAACGGTAACAATTTTACATGATAACAATCATATTTTTATAGTTTCGAATCAACTAATTTTGATTTAATTATTTAGTTTATGAAATACATTGGACTTATCGTATTGGTCGCGTTGATGGTAGCTTGTGGCAAAAAACGTGAATCGACAAAACCGACGCATGAAGAATTAGTTGAAGCAGTTTATTCGAGTGTGGTGATTGAACCAGTTGATGCCTATAAGGTAAATTCATCGATTACAGGCTACATTGATGAGGTTTATTTCAAGGAAGGAGATTTTGTCAAAAAAGGAGATTTATTGTTTATGATTTCCAACAAACCAATTGAATTGAATGAGCAAAATGCAGAATTGAACTACGAATTGCTCAAAGATTCTTACGACGGTGCAGCGAACTTAATCGAAGAAATGAAACTGGATCAAAAATCGTCCAAAATGAAAATGATGAACGATTCAGTGAACTATCAGCGCTTCAAAATGCTATACGATAAAAATGCCTGTTCGAAGTTTGAATTGGATAATGCTTCAATGGCCTACGAACTTTCGAAAAACAACTATTTATCAGTTAGCAAACGCATTGTTCGAAAAGAAAAAGAATTGAGAAATCAAATCAATCAATCGAAAAACAACTTGAATGCTTCTTCGCTTAAAACGAAAGACTATTACATTCGTTCGAACATCGACGGAAAATTGTTTCAAACCTTCAAAGAAAAAGGCGAATTCGTTTCCATGCAAGAACCAATTGCTATCGTTGGAAATGCCCAAGATTACAAGTTGAAAATGTTGATCGATGAGGTGGACATCTCAAAAGTTTCGATCGGACAAAAAGTACTTGTGACACTTGAAGCGTATAAAAGCAAAGTGTTTGAAGCAAAAATCACCAAGATTGCTCCCAAAATGGATGCACAAACGCAAACATTCGAGATCGAGGCGAGCTTCGTGAATAAACCTTCGAAATTGTACATGGGACTAACAGGTGAAGGAAACATTGTCATCAATGAAAAGAAGAAAGCATTGGTGATTCCTCGCGAATATTTACAAGCAGGAAATAAAGTTGAAACGGAAAATGGCTTTGTTCAAGTGAAAACGGGACTTTCAAATTGGAGCTTTATTGAGATTGTATCAGGATTGGATGAAAACACCGTTATTTTAAAACCAGAGTAGATGAAGTTTTCCTTATTACTTTCCATTTCTAAAACCCATTTGCTTTCGCGCAAGAAGCAAACGATTATTGCTGCTTTGGGAGTAACGTTTGGAATTGGAACGTACATCATCATGATGAGTTTTATGAACGGATTGAATGGTTTATTGGATGGCTTAATCCTCAACCGAACGCCTCACATTCACTTGTACAACGAAGTGCAGCCGTCGGAAAAACAACCGGTCGATTATTACGAGCCTTACAAGTCGAAAACACGCATGGTGGAGTCGATTAAACCCAAAAAGATTCAAGTTCGAATTCACAACGCCTTGCCCTTACTTGGGTTTTTGAATAAACAGAAATACGTCAAAGGTGCGACTGCACAAGTGAAAGCGCAATCGTTTTACTTGGGAGGCTCAACACAATTAAATGGTGTGCTGACAGGAATCAATGTTCAAAAAGAACAAGAACTCTACAATTTGGATGATTACATCGTAGAAGGAACGGTCGAAGATTTAGCACAAAACGAAAAAGGTATTTTACTAGGAGCCGGGGTTGCGAAGAAATTGGCACTTAAAGTAGGGGATGTGATTCAAGTAGCAACAAAAACAGGTGAAATTCAGCCTTTAAAAATTGTCGGTTTGTATCAATCAGGAATGGCTGATGTCGACAATGTTCAAAGTTATGTGAACCTGGAAATGGCGCAACGCTTGATGGGGCAATCGAACGATTACATTACCGATATCAATATCAAGTTGAACGACATGACTCAAGCGCCGAAATTGGCAAAAGAGATGGAGGAAACCTTCAACGTACGTGCAGTCGATATTCAAACCGCAAATGCACAATTTGAAACAGGTTCATCCATTCGTACGATGATTTCTTATGCTGTTTCTATTACTTTATTGATCGTTGCAGGATTTGGCATCTACAACATTCTGAATATGTTGATTTATGAAAAAATGAATGACATCGCCATTCTGAAAGCTACTGGTTTTTCGGGTCGAGATGTGAAATGGATTTTCATCAGTCAAGCCTTGATCATTGGTTTTATCGGAGGATTCATCGGATTGGTTTTAGGTTATTTCGTTACGACCATCATTGATAATACACCATTTGATACTGCGGCGCTTCCAACAATAAAAACGTTCCCAATCGATTACGATGCAAAATATTACATCATCGGAATTGTATTTGCGATGCTTTCAACCTTTTTTGCAGGTTATTTCCCGTCACGAAAAGCGGAGAAAATTGATCCTGTGGACATAATTCGAGGACAATAGTATGAGTATTTTACGCGCAAATAACATCTGTAAAAGCTTCATGGTTCCTGATGAGGTGCAAATCTTGAAGAATATTTCCTTTGAGATTAACGAGGGAGAATTTGTTTCCATTATGGGGAAATCGGGCTGTGGAAAATCGACCTTGCTGTACATTCTTTCAACGATGGACACGAATTACACGGGTGAATTGTTCCTGAATGATAAATTGATTACTGGACAAACATCCGATCATTTGGCATCAATTCGCAATGAACAAATCGGTTTTGTCTTCCAGTTTCACTATTTATTAGCTGAATTTACCGTATTGGAAAATGTGATGCTTCCAGCGCGCAAATTAGGTCTTAAATCAAAAGAAGAAATTGAACACGATGCAATCACGAAGTTGAAACTCCTAGGAATTGAAGACCAGGCATTGAAACTTTCTTCACGCATCTCAGGAGGACAAAAACAACGTGTAGCCATCGCTCGTGCCTTGATTAACAATCCTTCCATTATCATGGGTGATGAACCAACAGGAAATCTTGACAGTAAAAACTCGGATATCGTGTTTGATATCTTCAAAGAATTATCAGTCGAAGAAAAATTATCCCTGCTGATTGTAACTCACGACGACGATTTCGCGCATAGAACTGACCGCATCATTATGATGGGTGACGGGAAGATTATTGAATAAGCGGAAGATGCACATGCCCGTCGTGTGAAGAGCAAACGCTTTCTTTACATAATCAAAGTTTCTCTTATAAACTCGCTTATTGGCGTTTTAAATGAAAGAAAGTATGTCCTTCAACTTCTTTGCCACCAAAATCTGTTGCTTTGTATTTCACGAAATAAACTCCTTCGTCACATTCCTTTCCGGCAACTTTTCCATCCCATCCTTGGTCAATTGAATCAAGTTCAATCATGACATTGCCCCAACGATTTAAAATAACTGCTTCAAACTTTTCTCCCCAATCTACATTCACAAAATAAAGATCATTTGCGTTATCTGAATTCGGAGTGAAAATATTAGGAGGTGTAACCACCATCGGAGGAATCACTTCAATTTCAGTTGTCCAGGTATCTGAACAAATTCCATTTGATGCAGTTAAGGTAATTGTATAAATGCCAGGAACCGTGTAGTTATATGAAACACCGGTTGTCGATGTTTCATTTTGAGTAGCTCCATTGCCAAAATCCCAAACATATTCGCTGGCATGTTGACTTAAATTTGTGAAATCAATCAATAATTCAGCATTTCCATATGCATCACTCACTGCACCGTTCGCTACAGGAAGTGTTAAAGAGGTTACAACCAACTGATCTGTGTCAACACAACCGTTTGCATCTGTTCCCGTTACTGTAAACGTTGTTTGTCCAACTGGGGGCGTAAATGGAACACCATTTTGAGCAGAATTATCCCACGTGTAAGTCAATGCACCAGATCCATTCAGTGTTACTTCTGAAGGTGTAGCTCCGTTTGGTTCGCATAACACTTGATCTGGACCAGCATTTACTATAGGCAAACCGTTAACAGTTACAGTCGCTGAACTATTCTGATTCTGTGTACATCCATTTGCATCTTCAACACTAATTAAGGAATAGGTATAGACACCCGGATTTGCCGTTTGCGCAGTTAAATTAGCTGTGTTGGAGGCGGTCACGGTCTGGGTTGTACCATTTAAATCATAACTGATGGTGTAGGGGCCTGTTCCAGTTGCTCCGGTGAGTGTTACCGTTGGACTGGGTTCTCCCTGACAGAGTTCGGTTGTTCCAGTAATACTTGCGGTAGGTAATGGGTTGACAGTTACTGTTAATGCGGAAGTTTGAGGCGCTGTGCACGATCCAATCTCTGTAACAGTTACCGTATAAGTTGTTGTAGCATTTGGAGTTGCAACTGGATTTGCAATGTTTGCGTTACTCAATCCTGCAGCTGGTGCCCAAGAATAAGAATAACCATTTGCACTACATCCGTTTGAGGCAACAACTGAAAGCTGTGTGTTTTGCGTTTGACAAATTGTGTCTTGTGTTAAATTTGAAACCAATTGAATTGGACTCGCTCCTGTCACTGTAAATTGTTGCTCTGGCGTATAAATCATACAGCTTGTTTCGGCTGCGCGCCATTTATATGTGCCTGGACAGAAGTTTGAAATATCAATAACTGTTAATGGATAAGGTACAGGAGTACTCCAAGTGGACGAAGCTGAATTACCGCCATTGATACAAATCTCTTGTGAAGAATAGTTGGCAATTCCTGTGAAACTAGCATTCGCACAAACAATTTCAATTTGAACAGTATAACAACATTGCCATCCTGCGTTACTTGTAAACGTTAATTCCAAGTTTGTTCCGTTGATGTTTTGCGTAACATTTGACAAAGCGCCACATGGACTGCAAGCCAATGAGTAATTTGTGAACGCGACAAGTAAAATGATTGAGGTAAAAAAGTGTTTCAGTAGTTTCATAATTCAATGATAGTAGTGATTGATTGTGTGTCAGTTAGACTTTATTTGTTGACTTAAAGTTGCACGACAGACTAAATTAATTATTTTTTTTGAGTTGGTCAACTAGCTTTTCCAATTTCAATAAACGTTCTTCGAGTTGTTCATTTTCCTTTTTCAACTTGTCAATTGTTTGCTGCTGCTCTTGAACGGCATTGATCAATGGAAGTACAAATTCGGCGTAACGAATGGAATAAAAGTCAGCATCATTTTGTGGCTTTACCAATCCGCTGAATTCAGTGTTCAAACGATTTAATAGTTTCTCTACGTCTTGCGCAATTAACCCAGTGTACAAAATGTTTGTTTGACCTTCAGCTTTATAATTGTAAGTAACAGGCTGCAAGGAAAGAATGAAATCCAATCCCAATGTACTTTTCGAAATGTTTGTTTTTAATCGTTTATCAGAAAAGGTACTCCAGCCAACTTGTCCACCGATGGAGGTTACAGCGGTATTTCCAATAATTACGCTATTGCTAGCATTCACAACAGCTCCGTTTCCAATGGCAGTAGCATTTGTGAGACCACCAGCTCCAACATTCGAATAATAACCTAATAGGGTATTATTGCTTCCAGTGGTGTTTGCTAATCCAGCAAAATTTCCAATGAAGGAGTTGTTATTTCCCATGTTGTTGTTGTAGCCTGCATGAGCGCCCAAAAAAGTATTTTCACTTCCAAGTGTATTTGAATTTCCTGTTGTTACTCCTAAGAACGAATTGTGGATTCCTTCCGTATTCGATTGACCAGCATAGGCTCCCAAGAAGGTGTTTTCATTACCGCTTGTATTGAGGAAACCCGCACGACGACCCAAGAAGGAGTTCATAGAACCATCTAAATTCTGAACGCCTGTTTCTGCACCTACGAATGTGTTTTGGGCCCCAACTTGGTTCAACTGTCCTGCATTATAACCAACGAATACATTGACAAAACCAATTGAGTTCAAACTTCCCGCTTGTTGACCTAAAAATAGGTTGTTATTCCCTTTAATCGAAACAATTCCAATGTTATCGATGCGATAGGTACTGTCTTTTGGAATGTTAATGTGCCCGTTCACATGTAACTTTTGCAAAGGACTTGTCGTTCCAATTCCAATGTTTCCACCATCGTTGTGTATGTTTGAACTTGCAACCACCCAAGCAGATCCATCCCAATAAGGCGTATTTCCAACCGCCGAACCATTTGGTAATAACTGAACACCAGCCGTATTCGCGTACAAAGCATAGGGAACACTTAATACTTCTGTCGTTCCGAATGAGCTGTAATTTGTTCCGCCCGGAATATCCACTTCCAATTGAATGTATTTCGAACCATTCGCCCAATCAATCAAATTGAATTGCCCAACAACGGGAGTTCCACCGCCGATAGTTAAATTAAATAACCCAAAATCATTGGTGTTTGCATTATGTTCTTCCTGATAAACAACGGTTCCAGTGGGAGAAGCGTCGTGT
>JACCDH010580984.1_pt1 | contig 27189 bp, 28 predicted proteins | sample 7442481 | NCBI WGS metagenome assembly JACCDH01 (sample SAMN15323433, study PRJNA562643) | freshwater metagenome | isolation source: river surface water | place: USA:Blue River Watershed | collected 2017-08-15 | reverse complement strand
GGCTGCAAATGAACTTGAACGACCTGCAACACCCTGCAAAAACTTTGATCCAGGAGCTTGATGGCTTCCGGGTTGAAATCAATGCCAATCAACATCGCGCAGACATCGTTCTGGAGCGACCACCCTACAACGTGATTTCGATGTTACAGCGCGACCAACTGCGCATCACCTTTGAGGCGCTTGATGCCAACAACGACGTGCGTGTGATCGTGCTTCGCGGTGAGGGTGAGCATTTCTCAAGTGGCGGCAATATCAGGGGTTTTTTAGAGGCAACGCCTGAGCACGTATCCAAACTCGCATGGAACGTGGCTGCACCCGCCCGTTGCAGCAAGCCGGTGATTGCTGCCAACCGGGGCTATTGTTTCGGCGTCGGCTTTGAGATTTCTCTCGCCTGTGATTTCAGGTTGGTCACGCCCACCACGCTCTACGCTTTGCCTGAGCAAAAGCTTGGGCAGATACCTGGCTCAGGTGGTTCTGCACGTTTGCAAAAAATGGTGGGTATCACACGCACCAAGGACATTGTGATGCGCTCGCGTCGCATCTCGGGGCAGCAGGCTTATGACTGGGGTGTGGCCACTGCCATGGTGCCCGATGCCAACCTTGAAAAAGCGACTGACGATCTGGTCGCTGAGTTGGTGACCTTTTCACCCTTGGCGCAGCGAACCGCCAAGAAGCTTTTGAATGACACCGAAGACGCAAGTTTGACGGCATCCATTGAACTCGAAGGCCATTGCTATTCGCGCTTGCGCAGTTCACTCGATTTCAAGGAAGGGGTAGAAGCATTCCATGAAAAACGCAGCCCACATTTTGTTGGGCTGTGAGATTCATCAGCGGATATTCAACTTAATTAAATCTATGAGGAGATACAAATGAAAGTAAACAAACTCTTGAGTCTCATGGCCTTGGCTGGTCTGAGTTCAGTGACCTTGGCGCAAAGCGGCCCCGTTCGCATTGGTGTGGTGACGCCACTCACAGGAACCTATGCAGGCATTGGTGAGCAGGTAAAGTGGGGTCTTAACCTCGCAGCCAAAGAGATCAACGCAAGTGGCGGTGTCATGGGGCGTCAGATTGAGCTGATTTATGAAGACGAAGAGGCGAATCCTTCCGTGGCAGTGCAAAAAGCAGAGAAGTTGTTTCAAACAGGCAAGGTGGATTTTTTGACGGGCACCGTCAACAGCGGCTCGACACTGGCTGTAGGACAAGTGGCTGAGCGCAACAACAAACTGATTGCCACCACCGTGTCATTTGCCGATTCCATCACGGGCGACAAGTGCAGCCCCAATGTATTCCGTGTCAATGCACGCGCGGGTATGCAATCAGCTGCACTGGCTGCTTGGGTGGCTAGCACAAAGCCTGGTGCACAAGTCTTCTATCTTGGCCCTGACTACGAAATGGGTCGAAGCACTGTGGCGGCTTTCAAGTCTGCAGCGGAAGGCAAGGGTGCCAAATCGGTTGGCGAGCTGTTTGCGCCTTTGGACAACAAAGATTACTCACCATTTTTTGGTCAGATCCGTTCTGCTAAGCCCAGTGTGATTTACACATCGGTGGCTGGCAACGACACCGTTCGCCTATTTACCCAGATGGCTGAATTTGGCGTGAATCGCAACGTGCAAATTGTCGGCGCCTCGGGCACCGTCACAGGACAAAACTTGGCAGCCATTGGTAAAGCAGCCGATGGTTTTGTGACCGGTACCGGTTATTCCACCTTGATCGACAGCGCAGAGAACAAAAAATTTGTATCGGCGTTCAAGGCTGAAAACAAGTCCGACCCCGATTTGTATGGCGCAGACAGCTATGGCGTGCTGTTTTTCTACAAGGCAGCAGTTGAGAAAGCCAAAAGTACAGACACTGACAAAGTGCGTCTGGCGATGCGCGACCTCAAGTGGAGTACCCCGCAAGGTGTAAAAACCATGCGTGGGGGCGACCACCAGGCCATGCAAGACATGTACGCCATCATCATCAAAAACGGTCGGTTTGAGATTGTGGGAAGCGTGCCGGCAGCCGATGCCATCGGCGCAGATGTTTGTACCAAGTTTTAATGCAGCAAAGGTACGACTGACATGACCCCTGTTCTCGAGTGGCTGCATTTTGTGTTTGCACCCCAAGCCATCAACGGCTTGTCGATTGGCGTTGCCGTGGTGTTGATGGCGCTGGGCTTGACCATTATTTTTGGTTTGCTTGATGTGATCAACATGGCGCACGGTGAATGCTACGCCCTGGGCGCATTTGCTGTTGTGGTCATTTTGGGAATGGGCTTGTCATTTTGGTGGGCACTGGTGTTCACCCCTTTGATCATGGGTTTGTTGGGCTATGCCTTGGAGCGCGGGCTGATTCAAAAGGTCTTTCACAGCAAAGACCGCCATACCCTGACCCTGCTCCTCACATATGGCATGGCCACGGTGCTTGAAGACGCCATCAAAATCATCTTCGGTGCGAATCCCAGAAGAGTGGAGGCACCTGTCTCCGGGGGTACTGAACTGATGGGCTTGTTTTTTCCCAACTATCGCTTGTTTGTGATGTTGTTGGGCGGTGCAATCATCGTGGCAGTTTGGTTGCTGGTGTTTCGTACCTCATTGGGTGCGATTGTGCGTGCAGCAGCCTACGACAAAGACATGAGCGCTTCTTTGGGCATACCGGTCTCGCGTGTGTACGCCTTGACATTTGCTTTCGGCGTAGCACTCGCAGGTATTGCAGGTGTTTTGCTGGCACCGATTTATTCCGTGTTCCCGACGATGGGGCGTGACTTCGTGCTCATGGCATTCAGTGTGGTCATCATTGGCGGCATGGGTTCTATCAAAGGTGCTGTGCTGGCCGGGTTGTTACTCACGCAGGTGCAGTCTCTTTCGAGTTTGTTTATATCGCCCGTGTGGAACGATACGCTGCTCTTTGGCATCATGGTCTTGGTGCTGATGTGGCGTCCTCAAGGCCTGTTTGGAAAGCTTGGTCATGCTTGAACGCGACACCTATCAATTCAAAGCGGTGCGGTTGTTAGCGCGCTTGTTTTTTGGCACGGCTTTGTTCCTGGCAATTGTGGGCACCTTGCTAGGCGACAGTTTTTATGTACGCCTGGCGACTGAGGCGCTCATTTTTGGTGGGTTGGCCTTGTCAGTAGATTTGCTGTTGGGTCATGTTGGTTTGCTCCCTTTGGGGCAAGCTTTGTTTTTTGGCTTGGGTGCATATGTGTCTGCTCTGGTGCTCAAAGAGTGGGCCGCTTCGTTTTGGCTGGCCCTTGTGGTGAGCGTGATCTTTTGCGCCGTCGCCGGCTTGATTGGGGGCTTGATCGCCATCCGCTCCAAGGGGGTTTATTTCGCGCTGATCAGTTTTGGCTTGGCGCAAGTGGTCTCTAAGGTTGTCTACAACACCCGCGAACTTGGCGCATCGGATGGCATGACGGGCGTACCGATTGTGACCGTGGTGCCCGGTTTACAAACCGATCACCCCTTGGGGTTTTTTGTGTTGACCTGGTTGGTGATTGGCGGGCTGTATTTGGGCTTACGTTATGTGATGGCAACCCCCATGGGGCGCTTGTTTGCCGCCATACGTGTGAACGAACACCGTGTGGGTTTTCTTGGGTTTGACGCTTGGCGCTTCAAGCTGATTGCTTTCGTGGCAGCGGCAGTGGTGGCTGGTCTGAGTGGAGCCCTTTATCCCATGCTGCGTGGCTTTGTTTCGCCCGAGCTCATGTTTTTTCAGGTGTCGGGTAATGCTGTGGTGAATGTGATTGTTGGCGGCTCTGGCACGCTCATAGGCGCACTTTACGGAGCTGGTTTGCTCACCGTACTCAAGTCGGTACTGGGTTCATTCACCACACATCACCACATCGTGATTGGTTTGTTGTTTGTGGTGGTGGTGATTGCGTTCCCGCGCGGCATTGTGGGATACCTAGCACCCATGTTGGAAGCACGCTTGTCTAAAAACAAAAAAGGAGCGCAAGCATGAAGGCAAAAATAGCCCAGGACAGCGTGCTGTGTGTGCGTGGGTTGGGTGTGAACTTTGGCGCGCTCAAGGCTGTGAGTGATCTGAGCTTTGACGCTCCACGCGGTCACATCACGGCCATCATTGGCCCCAACGGGGCAGGCAAAAGCACGGCGTTTAACCTGATCAGCGGTGCCATCACTCCCAAAAGCGGTGAGGTTAAGTTTGAGGGACAAGTTGTCACCGGTTATTCACCCGACAAGATGCTGGACTGCGGCTTATCGCGTTCATTTCAAATCACCAATTTGTTTTTCGATCTGAGCGTTTATGAAAACTTGCGTCTGGCTGGGCAGTACCTTGAGCGTGGCAAAGGTTGGTGGAGTCCTGTGCAAAAAAGCCAGCTTGCGTTGAGCAGAGCCGACGAGCTGCTCACACAGTTTGGTTTGACGCACAAGGCTAATGAGTTGGCAGGGCATCTTTCACATGGCGAGCAACGACGCCTTGAGATTGCGGTGTCCTTGGCAACCAAGCCGCGTATGTTGTTGCTCGATGAGCCTACGCAAGGCATGAGCCATGCAGATACACAAGAAACCGCTGAGTTGATTACCCGTTTGGCGAGCGATTTCGGTCTCAGCGTTCTTCTTGTTGAACACGATGTGGATTTGGTGATGCGTGTTTCTGACCATGTGGTGGTCATGGCGCAGGGCATGAAGATTGCAGAGGGCGCGCCAGAGGCTGTACGCGCCAACCCTGATGTGCAAACAGCCTATTTTGGCGACAAGCATTAAGACGAGAACACACCATGCTGGAATTGAAAAACGTGCACACGCATTACGGCCTGAGCCACATCCTTCAAGGTGTGAATTTAGGTGTGAACAAGGGTGAGGTCGTGGGCTTGTTCGGCCGCAACGGCGTAGGTAAAACCACGGTCATGAAAACAGTGGCGGGCTGGGTCAAGCCCACACAAGGCGAGGTCTTGTTTGAAGGTCGGTCACTTGCCGGCTGTACGCCTGACCAAATCAGCCGTATGGGAATAGGTTTGGTGCCAGAGGACCGGCGCATTTTCCCGGGGTTGACGGTTGAAGAAAATCTACGCTTGGGTTTTTTGCAAGCACCTGGGATGGGTGGCGCTGAAAAGCGCAGCAAGCTTGATGATGTTTTTCAGCGATTTCCACGCTTGGCTGAGCGGCGCAAACAGATGGGTACTACGCTATCTGGAGGAGAACAACAAATGCTGGCCATTGCCCGCGTGCTCACGGGGAGGCCCCGCCTTCTGCTGATTGATGAACCAACCGAAGGGCTCGCACCCATCATCGTTCAAGAACTCGTCGCCTTGATGCAAAGCCTGGCCAGTGAAGGCCAAGCTATTTTGCTGGTGGAGCAAAACATCCATCTTGCTCTAAAGTTGAGTCAGCGCTTTTATTTGATGGAGCGCGGCCAAATCGAGTTGTCGGGAAATAGCGACGACGAAACCACGCGTTCAAAGTTGCTCAGCGAGGTCAGTGTCTGACGTTCATCCTGTTGATTTGACTGCTTGGTGTTCGCAAGGCAACCATTGCCATTGGTGCGTCATACAGGCACACAAAATCTACACGCCGTGTTGCGTAGTCGCAAGATATGCCAATGCCGAGCGAAGCTAGGTGCGAAAGCACTTTGAACGTGTAGAGACTAGACGGCGTCCACCTAAAGCGCAAGCCATGGTGAAGGCATAGTCCGGGGAGTAGCGAAAGCTACACAAACCAGAATCCTTTGGTCGACAGTTCAAGTCTGTCACGCCCTACCAACAAATGGAAAAGCCACTGATTTCGGTCAGTGGCTTTTTTCGTTTTTTGTTGATTTAAAGCTAGCTTTTTAATGCATTCCCTTAATGGTGTTGGCAGGGAAAGAGTCATTCAAATCATGCTTGCATTGATTGTTTGAGTACTCGAGCATAGTTGCCGATACATACCTTAAAAATCTCAGAATCACTGAGCCCAAACAAGTTGTTAGCTCTGTTCGGCCCAAAGGTTGCTTCCACATTTGCTTCCACACCTCTGTAGATCGCTTGTAAGCTATTGATTTGCAATAGGTTTTATTTCTTAAAGCTGCTCATAATCCTTTGGTCCCAGGTTCAAGTCCTGGTGGGCCCACCAATTTAAAAGCCACTGATTTTTAAAGTCAGTGGCTTTTTGTTTGTCAGTGATTGCGCGTTTAATTCAACTTGATGTTGAAGTTCTTCACGATTTGAGCGTTGCGATCAAATTCAACCTGTACTGCATCAGCAAGTTGTTTTGCACTTTGCGCTTGATTGGCTTCAAAGCCAGCTGCAATAAGGCGATTCTTTAACTTGGGTGCTTCAGCTGCTTTCAAAATAGCAGCGTTGATCTTGTCTGTGACCTCTGGGCTCACACTAGAACTTACAACCACACCAATCCAGTTGCCAAACTCCATATCCTTCAGGCCTTCTTCAGCCAGTGTGGGTACTTGTGGCAAATGAGCGGAACGGGTTTTACTGGCGACGCCATAGATTTGTAATTTGCCAGCTTTTACCAATGGCAGTGAAGTAGCCATACCATCAAACATGATTGGAATTTGACCACCCATGACTTGCGCCAAAGCTGGAGGGGATCCTGCAAAGGGCACGTGTTGTAAGTCAAGACCGGCTTTTTGTTTCAGAATCATGCCAGCATAGTGCGAGCTTGTACCTGCACTGTAGGAGGCAAAGCTCAAGGAACCTTGCTTTGATTTTGCAAAGGCTATTAAATCTTTAACGGTTTTGGCCGGTAAATCAGGTGCACCAACCAGAACCATGCTGGCACTGGCAACAGTAGCCACCGGCTTGATATCTTTTAACGGATCAAAGTTGGTTTTCATGACGTGAGGAATCTCAGTCAAAACATTGCTAGCTGTCACCATGATGGTTTGGCCATCTGAAGCTGCAGACGTCATGGCTTGAACAGCAATGGCACCACCGGCGCCTGGTTTGTTATCGACAATAACTGGCTGACCAATATCAGTTGAAAGTTGATCGGCTAAAACTCGCGCAACGATGTCCATGGTGCCGCCTGCAGGTGCAGGTACCAACATGCGGATAGGCTTGTTGGTCCAAGCCATCGCATTGGCGCAAAGCAACAGGCTTAATGCGCAAGTGAATTGTTGAATTGATTTTTTCATTCTAGTCTCCTTGATGTCATTGGTGGTTAATTTCAAGATCAAAAAATCGTGATAGCAATGTGCGTGCTTCAGGCCAGTGTCCGTATCCTGAAGCTGGATTCATGTGGCCTACAAACCCTAGGTTTACTTTGTAAGAGCCCCAATCGTTTGCAAGTTGTTCTACAGTTTCAACACTTCCAAGTGGGTCGTCTTGGCTGTAGGCCACAGTGCTTGTGAAAGGCAATATATTTCTTGGCGTGGGAAGCCATCCGCCAGTGCGTAATGCTTCTATCGTGGGATAAGTCTTTGGCATTGGTGTTTCAAAGTCTGGTGGTGTCACGAGCAATGCACCTTGCACTAAGTGGACGTACTTCGTAGTTCGAGCCCAATGAGCAGTCATGATGCAACCAGCACTGTGGGCAACAATCACGACGGGTCCTTCAATATTGGAAATGGCGGTTTCAATTGCTTCAATGCGTTTATGACAATCGAGATCATCTCGTCCCATTGGCTTAACCGATTTCACCTGAGGAAGTTCTGCCGCCAGCAAGGTCTGCCAATGCTGCGCAGCATGGTCCCGAAGGCCAGGAACGATGAGTACAGTTACAGACATGGTTATTAGTTATGCTTTCGCAAGAACCCTTGATGGCCCCCTTTGGGGTTGGGTGCGAATCCGTTGGCAGCCAATGTTTCTTCAACTGTTTCGTAGAAAACGCCAATTTTTAAAATTTCCTTTGCCTCTTTGCCATTGGCAACCGGACGTCCCATTTCTTTGGCAATTCGAACCAATTGTTTAATCTGTTCTACCGTGCTCATTTTCTCGGAGCGCTGCTGATTCCATAGATTGTCTTCAATGCCACAACGCACATGTAGGCCCATGGCCATACCGATCATGTTGATCGGGAGAACGTTGCGCATGCTGCTTTCAACCGTCAACATGGAACCATCTGGAACAGCGCGTACAAAATTTGCCAAGTTATAAATGTTGGGCGCATCCATGCCACCGCTGATTGCCACCCAGTTCATGACCAATGGACCTTTATAGACGCCGCGGCGAATGAGACGTTCTACTGTTTCATAACTGTTAATGTTATAAAACTGAAATGCACTTTGAATTCCTGCGGCACTCAGTCGGCGAATGTGTTCTTCAAACCAAGCTGGATTTGAGGGCACGATCATTTCGCTATATGCTTTCGCTGCTGCAGGTTCAGCCAAAGAAGTACCTTCGTAGTCTCGAATGTCCATGTGTTCCAAGATGTTCATTTGTGTTGTGTTAACTGTTACCGTCACCTGATCAGGTTTTGGATCCAATTCCGCCAACATGTGACGCGTGTCATCAGATAACCATTTGGCTGCTGCACCATCAGATTCAGGTGCAAATGAAATAGAGCCGCCTACTTGAATCACCATGTCAGGTACAGCTTTGCGAACACCGGCAATCAATTCATTGAACATCGACAAACGTTTGCTGCCTTTACCATCCAGTTCGCGAACGTGAAGATGTAGCACGGATGCACCCGCTTTATAGCAATCAACAGCTTTCTGAATTTGGGCTTCCATCGTGACAGGGATGTCTTCTGGAAAGTCAGATGGAATCCACTCAGGACCGTAAGGCGCAGCTGTAATCACCAGTTTGGATTGATTCTCTGGAAAGAGTGAGCCGTCGAGAAAGTTCATAGTTACTCCGTGAAATTGCGTGACTGTTGAATGAAGAAGATCAGAAAGGTGTGTCGCCCATGATGCCTGCGCGTTCCATTTTTCGATGGCATGGCGGGTAGTCCATGACGGCATAGTGCTGTGTGCTGCGGTTGTCCCAAATGGCAACGCTGCCGGGCTGCCAGCGCCAACGAACCTGGTACTCGGGAATCGCAGCTTGGCCAATGAGGTACTGCAACAATGACGCAGCGCCTTGTGTGAAATCCTGGCCGAATCGAACGCGATCGGGTGTGTGGAAATTTGTAAAGTGCGTCGTGAAGCCATTCACGAACAGTACTTTTTCGCCTGTTTCAGGATGAGTTCTTACAACGGGGTGTTCTGCATCGGGAAACTGTGCATGCAGTCCTAGGCGCTTTTCAATTGGCATGGCAGCACCAAAACTGGCTTCGATGCTGTGGCGAGCACGCAGGTCTGCAATTTGTTCTTTGATGGCGTCAGGCAACTTTGCATAGGCTAGTGCCATGTTGGCCCACATGGTGTCGCCCCCTACAGGTGGACTTTCAACACAGCGCAAGACACAGCCCATGGGTGGTTTTTCTCGCCAAGTTGCATCTGTGTGCCATGAGTTCTCATAGCGATCCATGGGATGCTCGGGTGACTTGTAAATCTGCACCAGCCCGGGATGGTCTGGGTGACTACCGGCCACAGGGTGGTCTTCAAGTGAGCCAAACCGCTCTGCAAATTGAACGTGTTCTGCGCGCGTCATGTTCTGATTGCGCAGAAAAACTACTTTGTGTTTGAGTAATTGTGCTTTGATTTCTAAAAATAAACTTTCGTCGCGTGCTGCATCGCTTAAATTGACACCCACGAGTTCGGCGCCAATGCTGCAAGTCAGTTGTTCAACTTTCATGCTTGCCTCTTAAATCGTAAAGATGGATGAACCGGTTGTCTTGCGAGACTCCAAGTCTTCGTGGGCTTTGACAGCTTCTTCCAGCGCATAGCGCTGATTGATTTCAATTTTGATTCGTCCTGCAACAACATGACCAAAGACTTCGGCTGCAAGTTCTGCTTTTTCAACTGGGTCTGAAATGTAGTCGGCCAGGGCAGGGCGTGTCATGTAAAGCGACCCTTTCATGGCAAGTAGTTGCGGGTCAAATGGCGGAATGGTGCCAGATGCCGTGCCTACACACACCATGAGGCCACGTTTCTTTAGCGAGTCCAATGATGCTTGGAACGTTGATCTTCCAACGCTGTCAAACACAACGTTCACGCCGACATTGCCCGTGATTTCTTTGACACGCTTGGCCACATCTTCATGGCTGTAATTGATGGTGTAATCGCACCCATGCAATTTGGCCACTTGCGCTTTTTCTTCAGTCGAAACTGTGCCGATCACAGTTAAACCTGCCAACTTGGCCCACTGCGATACGATCAGTCCTACACCACCCGCCGCAGCGTGCAGCAAAAGGGTTTCGCCCGATTTGAATGGGTAAATTTTGCGCATCAAATATGCAGACGTCAGGCCTCGCATGGTCATCGCGGCTGCTGTTTCACAGCTGATGCCAACTGGAAGCTTGATGAGCGGTGCTGCCGCAATGATGCGCTCTGTGCTGTACGCGCCCAGCGTGTTCATGAAGCCTGTGTAGGTGACATGATCGCCTGTTTGCACAGTCGTGACGCCTGGGCCCACTTCCTCAACTACACCTGCTGCTTCAACACCAATGCCATTGGGCAATGGTATGGGGTAGGTGCCATTGCGAAAGTAGGTGTCAGCGTAATTTAAACCTACCGCGACATGGCGCAGACGTACCTCGCCCGGACCAGGTTGTCCCACAGAAACTTCTTCCATCCGAAGGACCTGAGGATCACCGACTTCGTGAAAACGAATTGCTTTTGCCATGTGTCTAATCTCTTTGTCTCAATACGTGAACTGTTCATGCAATGTAGAGCACTGGGGTTGATACTGATTTATCAATTCACGACATACGTTTAGCATTTCATGACAAGTTTTTCTCAGGAATTTTCCATGCCGCAATTGCCCATTCGTCAAGTTGGCACTCAAGTGCGGGGTGCTGTGCTTTCGCGCTATGAAGAGGTGTCGAAGCGCGTTGGATTGAATCCTTTGCCATTGCTGCGTCAGATGGGTTTGAGTCGGAGTTTGTTGACGACTCCTGCGGAACTCTTTCCCGTGATCAAAGCTGTGAGATTGCTAGAAATTTCGGCGAAAGAAAGTGGCTGTCCAACGTTTGGTTTGTTGATGGCTGAAGCGCGACACCTCTCAGATTTTGGCCCGATCAGTTTGTTATTGACACATCAACCCTCTTTGCGAAGCGCGTTGAGTACCATCATGGACTACAGACACTTGTTGAACGAATCATTGGCCATGTTCATAGAAGACGCAGGCAAAACAACGCTGATTCGTGAAGAGGTTGTTACCGGCGAGGCTGGCATTCCCCGTCAAGCAACTGAGCTGGCGCTGGGTGCCTTGATGCTGATCTTTCGTGCGATTCTGGGTCCAGCATGGTCCGCTAAAACCATTCATTTCACGCACAGCGCACCATCCGACATACAGGTCTACCGTCGCGTTTTCAATTGTCCAATTCAATTTGACAGCCAGTTCAATGGCTTGGTGTGTTTGACTTCGGATTTGGACAGGCCAAATACGCAAGCCAACGCCGTCATGGCCAAATACGCGCAGTCTTTTATGGATGCAATGCCGCGCGACGGACAAAGATCAATTGTGTCGGAAGTACGTAAATCAATTTACCTTTTGCTTCCCATGGGGCGCGCAAGTGTGGAGCAGATTTCACAAGGCATGGGGATGAATGTGCGCACGCTACAGAGGCGGCTGGATGAAAACCAAGTGAGCTTTTCAGATTTGATCAATGATGTTCGTAGCGAGTTGGCGCAACGCTATATTACAAACACACAACATTCATTGAGTCGAGTAGCCGAGCAACTTGGTTACTCAAATTTGAGCTCATTTACACGTTGGTTCACATTTCAGTTTGGATTTTCTCCAACGCAAATGCGAAAGAATTCATCTGCATGGATGGCGAAGTAGAAGCCTAGACTAGATACCAGTTTATAGGCTTGAGTTCACAACAAAAAAGTAAAACACGATGGCTAAAAATATGGTTTCAAGCAACATCAGTGCAACCGGTTTCCAGCCAACAGACACAATCTGTTTCAAGTGCGTTTTGATGCCAATGGCACTCATTGCAAAGACGAGAAACCATTGCGACGTTTTTTGTCCGGCATTCACCAACCACGGTGCAAGCCAAGCTGTCGAATGAAGTGCCACGAGCGCTAAAAAAGCCACGGCAAAGCCTGGTAGCAAGGGCGGTTTGACTGGCGCAGCTTTGCTCGCTGTTGTGTTGTCGCCTTCGGCCATGATGTAGCTTCGTGCCAGCCATCCAGTCAGTGCAATCACCGGCAACAGCATGGCAACGCGAATGAGTTTGATCAGTGTTGCCGTGTCGCCCACTTGTGTCGAAATGCTGTATCCCGCGCCAACTACTTGTGCAACATCGTGTATCGTTCCACCTAATAAGTACCCAATTTGCAGCGGACTTAGGTGCAGGTATTGCGCAAGCATGGGGTAAAGCATCATGGCAATTGTTGACAATGAACTCACGCCAATCACGGTGAACAAAGTTGCGCGCTCCTTTAAGGGGTGTGTGGGCATGGCCGCTGAAATGGCGAGTGCTGCTGACGCTCCGCAAATTGCAACGGCACCACCGGTAAGCAAACCGAAAAATGTTTTGAATCCCATCAGTTTGGCAAGTCCCATGCCAAAGGCAATCGTCAAGGCCACACTGACAACGATCATGGCGAGGGGTTCCCAGCCAACTGCCATAATTTGATCGACCGTGATGCGCAGCCCAAGGAGTGCAACCCCCGCCCTTAGTACATGCTTGGCTGTGAAATCTAGACCAGCTTGATACCGTGAGTCTTCAGATAGAAAATTCATGGCCATGCCCAGTAACAAAGCCATCAGCATGACAGGCGCACCGTAGTGTTCTGACAAAAACATGGCTGCAATGCCTACAACCAAGCTGACCAAGGCACCTGGATAAATATCTTTGATTGAATTCACATTCATAGTGTGTCAAGCGGGTGAAAAAAAACGGACTGAGAATGCCCCAGTCCGTTAACCTTGAAGAACTCTTGAAAAATCAGAATGTGTAGCGTGCGCCAATCATGGTTGCACTGTTATTTTTATTTGCTGCGGGAATGCTGCCAAATATTGGGCTCAAATTCATGTTAGCACCTGTGTTTGACGTATTAGCAACTTGAATGTATGCAGTCGTATCTTTGAACAATGTGTAATCTAGACTTATTGCCGTTTGGGATGCTTTGTTGCCCACATTCAGTTTGTCTTTAAGTGTGTAGTAACCGCCAGACAAATTCAAATCAGCCGCCAATTTGTAACCCAATCCAAGCGCTGTAGCCCCCATGTTAGTTGAGCCAACGGGTAATTTTGCTCCAGCAGAATTCTTGCCTTCAAAGGTGGCAGCACTCATGGTCCAAGGACCTGTGGTGTACAAAACACCGATGGACGTTAAGCGATTGGTGTTAGCCGTTGAGCTGAAGCCAAACTTAGCAGCAGCAGCAGCACTGCCTGTCAAGGTGGTGGCATTTGCCAAGCCGTTACCTTTACCATTGTAGTAAAGGCCCGATACTCGTAGGCCACCATCAACGTAGACAGCAGTCACTGCGTCTTGTGTATTTGCGCTTGAGCTGCCGTTAGTGTTTCCAAATGCATGCTGAAAGCTAATGCTTGTTTTTGCCATGCGAGGCAACGTGTAAACCACTGAATTGTCGTTATAAACCGTACCGAACATGGCGTTGTTGTTGGCAATCCAGGTACCTGACGCGCTGTTCATACCGACCAGAGTTGTTAATGTGGATCCAAAGTATCGAGCGCCACGAGCGTCAGTACTTGCCATGGCGAAATACATGGGAGAGACTTGGCGTCCGAGCTTAATGTCACCCGCATAGCCAGACAAGCCAAGCAATGCCATTTGGTTGAAGTTGGCTGAGGCACCTGTCGATGTGGCACCACCGGTCACGCCATCTTTCGTGTTGATATTGCCTTGCAGTTGGACGTAGGCTTTATTGCCGTTGCCCATATTACGCTCACCCTTGATACCCAAGTTACTGCCGCCAATGCCACCGTCCTTGAATCCAGAAAACTTGCCACCATCTGCAGCACTTGGCACATAACCAGCTGGACTGGCACTGGTTGAAGATAAGTTCAGCACACCAGCGTCAATAGTGCCGTAAAACGTCATGCTGTTTTGTGCTTGTACCGTATTGCAGCAAGCCAAAACTGCTACCGCCAGAGTACTCAGTGGAACGTATTTGAATTTCATTTGTCTTCCTATTTATTGGTTGAGGGCGACCAGGTATCTATAACAATTTCTTGTACTTTCAAGATCAACCATTTAAGTGTGTTGACCTAGCCGCAACTCTAGGTGAGGTAATGCAATTCAGATTTATCTATTCATGACATGTGTTTGTCATTTCGTGACACATATAAATGTGAAGTTAACTGTTTTTCTTTATCACGCTTTTTTTTCATTTACAAAATCTTCTTGTGTATCAGCCCTTTCACATTTGCTTCCACACCTTTGTAGGATGCTTGCAAAGTATTGATTTATAAAGGTTATTTTTTATTGATGCTGCTCATAATCCTTTGGTCCCAGGTTCAAGTCCTGGTGGGCCCACCAAATTTAAAAGCCACTGATTTTAAAAGTCAGTGGCTTTTTTGTACCGAGAAGATTACGCATTCAAGCGCATCACGACGTTGTTTTCACATTTCCCAGTCAAGCGCAGCAGCCAATGCGCGACCCATGATCCATTCTTTGTCCTCGTTACTTAGAAAATCCAAAGCTTCTGTAAACAATTGAATGTTCTCGGCATACGTGCACGTTAAACGCGTTTTGTCACTGCCCCACATCATGCGTTGAGGACCAAAATGGTCATACATGGACTTGATATGGCTGTGCAGGTTTTTAAATGGATATGCTTCAGTGCTAAAGCACGGCAATGAAGACACTTTTACGCCTACATTTTTATAACGGGCCAAAGCCAAAAGGTCTGCTTCATCAGCCCAGGCACCTTCGTCCTGAGCGCCGCGTGGATGTCTGCCTGCATGGTCGATGATCAATCGCAGGTCAGGAAATTGTGCCAGGATGGGTTCAAAACCTGCAATGTTTCCAGGAATGTGAGCCATTACAGGCAGACGTGTTTCTTCTGCAATTTGCCAGATCCATTTGTATTCTGGGTTCAATAAATTAACCCAGGGTGAGCCTTGGATGAAGAATCGCGCACCAGTCATGCCGGGTTGGTCGCGCCATGTTCTCAGGCGTTGCTGGGCGTCTTGCGCTTCAAAATTAAAGCGTCCCATGACTGCAAAACGCTTAGGTTGTGCAATAGCTGCATCTTGCGAGTATTGATTGTCCCAGCCATTCCAGCTGGGGGGAACCAGCACAGCACCTTGAACACTGTTGGCATCTAACAAACTAGTTACTTGTTCAATGGTGAACTCTGGACCATGTACAGGTGTGGCGCCCTCAGGCCATGGTCTGGCTGGTGTGTTGGGGTAGAAGCAATGAAGTTGTGAATCGATGATTTTCATAAATTTCCTTTGGAGCGATTAGTTGCACGCGTTTTGTGCGCAAATACGAGAGAGGAGGGGCGGCCAAGTTTCAAAATCCTTCTTCAGTTGTTCTTCGAAGGCATCGGAACTGCCTTTCATTGCGACCAAACCTTGTGAGCTTAGAGTTGCAGAGAAAGTTGGATTAGCTTTGATCTTTTCGATGGCACTTCGGAGTTTGGCAATTACGCTGGGTGGCGTACCCGCTGGTGTAAATAATGCATACCAAGTATCGAGCTTCACTTTCGGCAAACCAAGTTCAGTAGTTGTTGGTACATCAGGCAGCATCGGGCTGCGTTCGGCGCTTGCAATCGCAACAGCGCGTATTCGGCCACTACTAATAAAGGGTTTGATCAAGGTGAGATCTGCTAACGCCATATCAACAGCACCAGACATCAAGTCTGTCATGGCAGGTGCACCACCTTTGTATGGAATGTGGTTCAGTTCTATGCCTGCCTCTTTTTCCAATAAGACGCCTGCTACATGCAAGGTGCCGCCAATACCTGCAGATGCAAAGGCAATTTTGTTCGGCGAAGATTTGGCTGTTGAGATCATTTCCTTCAAGCCATTGGCTGGAAAGCTGCTGTGCATAGCTATCACTGTGGGTGCATACCCCACAGCACCAAGTGATATCAAGTCTTTACTTGCGTCGTATTTGATCTTGCCTTGGTAAACAACTGTTGGGAAAACGATAGAGCCCAATCCACCCATGACCAAGGTATAGCCATCAGCTGGGGCTGTTGCAACTGACCCAATGCCAATAGTTCCGCCAGCACCTGCGCGATTCACGACAACAACTGGCTGCCCCATGTCTTGCTCTAAAACCCGTGCAAGTGCTCGAGCTACTACATCGCTTGTTCCACCCGCAGCGAAGGGTGAAACGATGGTGATGGGCTTGCTCGGAAAGGTTTGTCCATGTACATAAAAACCTGTCAGCGGACTGATGCTTAAAAGTGCAAGCATGACCTTTTGAGTAACTTTTCGAAGTTTTTGTGTGTCGAAATAAATTTCCATTTTTTGTCTCCCAAGTAAATTTTCGATAAGTGTAATCCACTATTAAAAGAAAAATAAAATTTCTTGCAATGAAAGAAAAGTTAATTATAATTTGTGCGGACAGCAGTCATAACAATGGAGAGGCGATGATGAAAAATTTGACGAGAAGGTCATGTCTAGGTGCTCTTGCAATGGCACCATTTGCTGGATTTGCGCAGGGCACGTACGTCTACCCAGCAAAGCCGATACGACTGGTAGTTCCTTACCCTGCTGCAGGTGGTAATGATGTGCTTGCGCGAGGCATCAAGTCGCATTGGGAGAGGGCCTGGGCTCAATCAGTATTGGTTGACAACAAACCAGGTGGCAACGGCACCTTGGGTACGGAGATTGTTGCTAAAGCGCCAGCTGACGGTTATACGGTGCTGATGGGCAGTATTGCCACACATGTCACAACGCCCTTGTTGAAGAAGAAAAATTCTCGTTACGATCCATTAAAAGACTTTACGCCAATCGCTATGGTTGGAAGTACGCCGTTGATCTTGACGGTACATCCTTCAGTTAAAGCAAATAATTTGCGTGAGTTCATAGCCTTGGCTAAGGCACAAAAAGATGGCGTTAACTACGCATCTGTAGGCAACGGGAGTGCTGGTCATTTAGCTGGTGTCATGTTTGAGCAGCTGGCTGGTGTAGACATGATGCACATACCCTATAAAGGCATTTCACAAGCTTCCACTGAGTTGGTCGGTGGGGTAGTCAATGCAGCATTCAGTAATGTATTGAACGTATTGCCGTTGATCAAAACCGGCAAGCTGCGTGCTTTGGGTGTCACTGGTTCTTCTTCACTCAGTATATTGCCCGATGTTCCACCGATTTCTCATGTCTTACCTGGCTATTCTGCAGAATTGTGGTGGGGTCTGTTTGGACCTGCTGGGATGCCTACGGACGCTGTACGAAAAATGAATGCAGAGTCCAATCGTTACCTAGAGTCAATTGAAGCCAAGAAAAAGTGGGCCGAGGATGGCATCACTTTAACGCCAATGTCTCAAACAGATTTTGTTCAGCACATTGCAAAAGACACGGCCCGGTGGGGTGATCTTATTCAAGTACGAAAAATAACGGAGGAATCTTGAAAAAAGATCGAACAGGTAACCTAGCCCAATTGGTTGCTGACTTTGTGTGCTCTGATGCGCGTCCAACAGGCAATGCCTGTGACCGTGCAAAAGTAGTTTTTTCCGATACCTTATCAGCTACTGTGGCTGGTGCAACCAGTGATGTTGTCAAACCATTAACGTCCTATTTGAACGCACACCAAGCGTTGGAAGCTAACAAGCTGGTGCTTGGCACTAATTTAAAAACATCGGCTGAACTTGCTGCATTGGTTAATGGGACGATGGCCGCTGCATTAGAGTTTGACGATGTGTTGTCTTTGATGCCAGGGCATCCAAGCGCAGTTGTTTTAGCAGCACTGATGGCCACAGACCAGGCACTCGAGTCTTCGGGGCAAGAAGTTTTGGATGCCTACGCTGTGGGGGTGGAAGCCGGCGCACGAATCGCACAGGCTATGACATTGGATCACTATAAGCGTGGTTTTCACGTGACGGGAACGATCGCTTTGTTTTCTGCGGTAGCAGCGCTGGGGCGAATTCTCAAATTGTCGCCAGAGATGGTCAAACAATCTTTGGGTTTGGCGGCGTCTATGTCAAGTGGCATTCAAGGCAACTTTGGCACCATGACCAAGCCTCTACACAGCGGCTGGGCGGCAAGAAATGCAGTGGCTGCTGTTAGTCTTGTATGCAATGGTTTAACTGCCTGTGACTCCATCTTTGAAGCAGAAGGTGGATTTTTTGCATCTTATGGAAGTGACAATTCGCACCAAGATCGCATGCCAGCAGAGTTTGGACAGCCGTGGATTTTTGACGAGCCTGGAGTGACACTTAAGTTATTCCCTTGCTGTTACGCAAGTCATAGGGGTATGGATGGTTTGATTGAATTAATGGCTGCATTAAAAATTCAAGCATCCGATATTCGCAAGATTGAATGCTTAACGCCTCCAGGTGGACTTATCCCGCTGAAATTTGACAGACCGCAAACGCATTTTGAAAGCCTTTTCAGCTTTCCATATGCATTGGCTGTGACTGCTTTGGACGTAATGCCTGGATTGAAATCGTTTCAACAAAGTCGCGTTGTGTCTGCAGATGTGAAAGACATATTGAATCGAATTTCAGTTGTTGAAAGCATGGATTGTGTTGCTAATTACCCGGACTACGACGCAAAAAGTTATGGCAGCCGCGGCGAAGTTCATATCTGTGTTGAAACTGTTGACGGCCGTAGTATGTCGAAAATTATTCCGATTGCACCAGGTCACCCTTCGCGTCCAATGACATGGGCGCAAGCAGAGGCCAAATTTGTAGGATGCTTAGACGCTGCCGGGTTTACAAAAGAACAGGCAGAAAAAATTTATCCCAGTATTCGTAATCTTGAGAAAACCTCAAGATTTGGTGATCTCGTTTTTTCTTTATCTATCAACCAAGGATTCTTATGAAATTGAAATACAGCCCTAATTCACCCTATGTTCGCAAGATTGTGATCATGGGCCTGGAACTTGGTCTTGATGAGAAAATCGTTCGCGAAACGTTGACCTTATCGCCCTATGACCCTAATCCAGATGTGATAGCAATAAACCCTCTGGGAAAAATTCCAGTGCTTGTTGATGACGCCGGATTTTCACTCTTCGATTCAACTGTGGCCTGTGAATATTTGAGTGCAAGTGCAAATGATCAGCAGTGGTTCCCTAAACCCGGAGCAGCACGCTGGCACGCGCTGCGCTGCAATGCACTTGCAAATGGCATGTTGGAAGCTGCACAACTGGTCCGTTTTGAATCAACACGACCTGAGACATTTCGTTATGACAAGTGGATCGATGCGCAGATGGGAAAAATTCATCGTGGCTTTGATTTTTTAGAAAAAAACTTACCAGCGCAAAATGACATTGGAGCAATTGCTGTTGCATGCGCCATCGGTTGGCTTGATTTTAGATTTCCAGACTTAGCTTGGCGCGATAAGTGTCCTGCTTTAAATACCTGGTTTACTGAGTTTTCAAAGCGTCCAAGTTTTGCCAATACACGTCACCCTGGCCAATAACAGCAAAGGAAAATATTATGAGTCGCGAACAAGTTCTCAAAGATTACGAAGAATACAAAGCAAAAGGTCGAATTTGGGGTCAAGTTCCCGTTGATCGTATTTCTAAAATCAAATTTTCTCGCCCTGAAAAATCGGTCATTGAACGCTATATGGCACTCCCAGATTTGACAACTACTGTGTCAGATCTATTGGATGGTTACGGCATCAACGGTGTTGTTCCTGCTACATATATCAAGCCATTGATTGAGGGAAAGAAAATTGTGGGTACAGCCGTTACTTTGCGCTCGATGCCAGAGAAGAAGACGGCTACGCAGGGCTCAATTGACAAAGAGCCTATCAAAATGTCTACCCGTGAAATCTATTACTTGTCAGAGCCCGGTGATGTCTTAGTTGCTGACTTTGGTGGAAATTTGGACGTGTCAAATATGGGCGGTCAGTCAGCCCTGGTTGCGCAGACGTCGGGTCTGATTGGTGCCATCGTAAATGGCGCAATTCGCGATGTACCCGCCATTCGAGAAATCGATTTTCCAGTTTGGTCGGCCGGTGTCACGCCCATTACTGGTAAATTCCGTATGGAAGCCATGGAGTTAAATGGTCCTGTCCGTTTGAGAGATATCGTCATTTATCCTGGCGATTTAATCGTTGCAGATGACAGTGGAACTTGTGTTGTACCTGCAGATCGAATTGAACAATTGATTGATGAGGCAGAAGCAATCGGTCAAGCAGAAGACAAAATGCGCGAATTGATTGTTACAAAGGCACCCATCTCAGAATTACGACCTTTGTTTCGTAAGCGTTACGACTGATTAAATGGAAAATCTCATGACCCTCTTTTTTAAGTTCATACACAGCTTCTTGGTAGTAACGACATGTTGGTTAGCTCCTGCAGTAAATGCAGCAGACGTATATCCAAGCGCTCCGGTCAAGATTGTGGTGGCCTATGCGGCTGGTGGTGGGACTGATTCTATTGCGCGTGTCATCGCACAATCGCTCTCATTGCGCATAGGACAACCTGTTATCGTTGAAAACAGACCGGGAGCAGGTGGTAGTTTAGGTACCGCCGCTGGAGCAGCTGCTCCAGCTGATGGCTACAATTTTGTTTTAGGTAGCAATGGCACCATGGTTCTGAATCCTTTGTTGTATCCAACAATCAAGTACCAAGTTGAACGTGATTTTGTCGCTGTAAGTGGTATCACTTCAATTCCGTACTTGATTGCTTCCAATCCAATGCTGGATGCGACTGACATCAAAAGTTTAGTGTCTTTGGGGAAAAAACAGAAACTGACTTTTGCATCGCCAGGAAATGGTACGACCAATCATTTGGTTGGTGTGCTTTTGGAGAGTATGTCCAAAGTAGATATGCTCCATGTGCCTTACAGGGGGGCATCTCATGCCATGAATGATGTTGTGGCAGGTCAAGTTAATTTCTTGTCTGGCGATCTGTCTACTTTGATGCCGATGGTTAATGCTGGCAAATTGCGGCCTTTGGCTGTTACTGGTCTGCAACGTGTTTCGAGTTTGCCTAATGTGCAAACCGTTGCTGAATCTGGTTTTCCTGGATTTGAGGTAACGGGTTGGTTCGGACTTTTTGCACCAAAAGGCACATCTAGTCTTCATACTGAAAAAATTGCGCAAGAAATCGCACAGGTTCTCAAAGAGCCTAAGGTAACCCAGCGGCTCAAAGATTTAGGTGGTAGCCCTCTTTCGTTGACTTCAGATCAATTGAAAGATTTGGTCAAATCTGAAACTCAAAAATGGCGTAAGGTAGTTATCGATAACCGCATCACAGCGGATGCATTACAGTGAATACAGTAACTCCGCTTTTTCATTTTGCGCTGATTAATTCTCAATCTGTTGAAGCAGTCGATTCGCGAAAATTTTCTGTCTTTAATCCAAGTAATAATCTTTTAATTTCAGAAGTTGCAGATTGTGGGGTTAAAGAAGCAGAGGCTGCCCTAACGTCTGCTTTCAATGCGTTTGACGCATGGTCCTTAAAGACTGCGGCTGAGCGTGCAGCGTTGCTTCTCAAATGGCATGCATTGCTTGAGAACCGCTCGGAAGAAATTGCCTTGCTAATCACTGAAGAGTTGGGAAAATCCATCAAAGACAGCAGAGCTGAAGTTGCCTATGGCAACAGCTACATCAGATGGTTCGCAGAAGAAGCCCGTCGCAACTATGGAACTTTAATTCCTTCCCCTGTTACCGGTCGAGAGCTTAAAGTTGTGCACGAGCCAGTTGGGGTGGTGGCGGTAATAACTCCATGGAATTTCCCTTATGCCATGTTGGCCCGAAAAATTGCCCCCGCTCTTGCTTCTGGTTGCACAGTTGTCGCTAGGCCTGCTGAAGATACACCGTTGACAGGTTTGTTGATGGCAAGAATTGCTGTTGAAGTTGGCATACCGGCTGGTGTTTTGAATATGGTGCCATCTTCACGTGACCGTGTACAAGAGTTAACTGAAGTTTGGATGGCGTCTGACAAAGTTCGAAAAGTCTCGTTCACTGGTTCTACACCTGTTGGAAAAGGAATTGCGCAAAGAGCCTCGGCAACACTTAAGAGGCTTTCTCTTGAATTAGGGGGCAACGCGCCTTTCATTGTTTTTGATGATGCGGATCTTGATGTTGCTGTTAAAGGCGCGGTTGCAGCAAAGTTTCGCAACAGTGGGCAAACTTGTGTAAGCCCCAATCGGTTTTTGATTCACCGAGATTGTTACGATGCATTTGTCTCCAAGCTTGTTGCAGCCGTTCAGTCTTTGAAAGTAGGCGATCCAGCTCTGTCCACTACTGACATTGGGCCTTTGGTCAATATTGCAGGAATTAGAAAAGTTGAGAGACATGTTGCTGATGCAATTGCAGGTGGAGCGCAATTAAAGACTGGCGGGAAAACCCTTCCTGAAATAGGCACAAATTTCTTTTCACCTACTGTTCTGTCAGACGTAAATGAATCAATGGCCATTTTTCAAGAGGAAACATTCGGCCCCGTGATCGGTATCATGTCGTTTGTTGATGAATTCGAGGCTATTGATATTGCCAATCGAACTAAGGCCGGTTTGGCCGCCTACTTTTATACTCAAAACCCTTCGCGAATTGCAAAAGTTACAAAAGCTTTGAAGGTGGGTATGGTAGGTGTTAATGAGTCATTGATCTCCACAGAAGTAGCACCATTTGGAGGCATTAAAGATTCTGGATATGGCCGGGAAGGCTCATATTTAGGTTTGCAGGACTATCTGCAAACAAAATACATGTGTATTGGACAACTGGGTACCTGAGTGAGGCCGAATTTTTGGTGAACGCTTTGTAGGATAATTCAAAAAAAATCATGCTTCAAAAACTGGCCAAACCCACTGCTAAAAAAGCACCTATCAAGACAGCAGCTAAGAAAAATAGCGATGCACGTCGTGCGTCAGCCAATGCTTCGGAATTAGCGCTGTCGCTTCCTTCTCTTCAAACAGATCAGGAAACGTCTTCAATCAGCGCACTTACACGCTTGCTACAAATATTGGACTTGTTCACTCTAGAACGGCCAACTATTCGCGTTGAAGAAGTCGTCAATAGTTTCAACATCGTTCAGTCAACGGCGTACCGTTACCTCAAAGAACTTTGTGATGCGGGATTATTGGCTCAGCAGGGTAAAGGTGTTTATTCACTGGGTCGGCGCATTGTTGAGCTTGAAAGACTTTTGCAACTGTCTGATCCTTTGTTATTGTCTGGTCGTGAGGTGATGGACGATTTGGCGGAGTATGCACAAAACAGAGCATTCCTTCTGTGTGCTTATTACAAAGATGCGGCACTCTGCGTTTATAAAGTTGGACCAGACGAGATCAACTACAAGGGAAATCAAATCAAGATTCTTCGTGGTCGTGGCACTGTTTTTTCACTTTTCAGTGGCGCTGGCTCACAGGCTATTTTGGCAAGTTTGCCTCCACACCAGATTAAGTCGCTGTATCTGGCCAATGCTGGGCAAATCGCCACTTCTGGTCTAGGGACCACCTGGAAAGAGTTTAGAACAGCGCTGAGCGACATTCGGAAGCAGGGTTTTGCTCAAACGATTGGCAAAATCAATCCAGGTTTGCACAGTGTTGCTGTGCCTATTCTGAAGTCTGATGGCAAGGTTGCAGGGAGTCTTTTGATGATTGGCTCTTCAGTTTCTAATGAAATGAAAAAAGCCATTGAGTTAGTCCCTAATCTTAATATGGAAGTTTTCAAGATTACTGAATCTTTGGCTGATCAAAATTAGTTGATTCTTACCTCACTACAAAGGCGCTTTAGGCGCCTTTTTTCATGGTCGCATGTCGTTCGATAGATCCCAGACGTACGCCATTTTGTTGTAAAAAAGCAATTAATTGGTGTTTTCCACTATAAGTAGATTAATAATATTTCTATCTATGAAAGAAAAATAAATTTATACTATGTTGCGAATGCTTGAAAAGCATCGATCCGAATGAGACCGGAATTAGCTCTTTTTAAAAGGAAACGCAAAGTGAAACACACAGCTCTTGCTCTCTCTATGGCCTGCTTGGCTGGCTATGCTTCGGCACAGTCATCTGCAACTGTTTACGGTATTGCAGACACCATGTTCACCAAAGGCAATGGTTCATTGACCAGCAAAACTGCTTTAGGTTCAGGTGGCAACATGTCTTCACGCTTTGGATTCAAAGGGATTGAAGATCTTGGTGGTGGTATGAAAGCTGGCTTCGATCTGGAGGCGCAGATGTTTGTGGACAGCGGTGATGGTCAACCCACAAATACCAATAACCAAACAACAGGTACCAGCTCGACCAGTACAGGGTTTACTTTTGCACGGCGCTCAACAGTGAGTTTGCATGGTGCTGTGGGAGAGTTGCGCATTGGCCGCGATTTCACAGCTCATTATCGCAATCGCGTAGAGGTTGACCCATTTGGCAACGCAAGTGTAGGTGCAATTCAGCCATTCGCAGGCTCAATAGGTGGCCCAATTAGTACTCGTGCCTCAAACATGATCGGCTATTTCTTGCCTACGAATGCAAATGGCATTTATGGTCAAGTTCAGTACTATTTGGGTGAAAACGCGTCTGGTACGGCTCAGTCTGATGATGGTACCGGATTGACTGCACGAGTCGGATATCGAAATGGTCCTGTCAACGTGTCATTAGCAACTGGTCGCACCAAGTACGCGACAACTGCTACAGCTGGTGATATTGAAACTACAAATGCAGGCGTTCAGTATCAGATTGGAAATTTTAGATTGATGTCGGGTGTTTATCGCGATGTTGTCAAACGCATTGCACCATTGACCGCTGAAGGTTGGACTGTTGGCGGTATTTTGACTACTGGTGGTGGTGACTTGAAGATCGCTATTTCACAGTACGGAACGGATGCAAAGGGAGAGCCGACCGCTAAGAAAGTTTCGCTTGGTTACGTCAAAAACTTGAGCAAGCGCACGGCTCTTTATACGACTTGGGCACGTGTTTCTAATTCTGGTGGATTAGCCGCTGCATTGAGCGGTGCAACAACAGCAGCCAATACTAGTTCAACAGGTTACGACTTCGGTATCCGTCATCAATTCTGATCCCAAAAATGGATTGAATTGAAATAGTTTGAGGTTTAACAGCCAGCAAGAAATTGCTGGTTTTTTTTTAACATAAATTCAAAAAAATGGATTGGATATGAATACATACATTCGGATAATTTTTTTGATTGTGATTGCTTTGGGTATGTCGAGTCCTGCATTTGCGCAATGGTATCCCAAAGGAAACATTGAATTAATTGTTTCAGCAGGGCCTGGTGGTGGTAACGATAAAACAGCACGCTTGGTAGCCAAAATTTTGAATGAAAAAAAATTGGTTTCAGTTCCAGTTATTGTGGTGAACAAGCCTGGGGCAGGGGGGGTGATTGCCCAAAATTATTTAAATTCATTTCCGGGAAGCGGAAATCATTTAATGGTAACTAACCCAGCACTAATTACCAATGCATTGACGGGAACTGGAACAGCAAAATATACGGACATTGATTCGACTCTCCTGAACAGATTCGAAATATTTCAAGGATTTATGCACCCGCAGCAGCACACTTGGCGCAAATGCAGGCCTTGCCTTTAGCTGAGTCAGGTACTTGCTCCATTACGGCGGGCGAAAACACTGCGTCCATGCACCAGCAGCGCTCAGGCTTGCTGCCAGTTGCTTTGGCCATTTCTATCGCGCAAACATTAGGTTCATGGCATATGGGACAACGAGTTGGATCAACGTTTTCCATTGGTAACACTAAAGTAGATATTGTTGATATGTGTTTTCATTTTTATCATAAAGCCAACCCGTAAGGCGCAAAGTGCTTGGCTCATCGTTCTGAGTCATACAACTCTCCATCACTACTAGCCTCAAACATCTCACGTATCACTCTGACTGCTTCTGCGGTAGGCTTGGATGGTAGACGTGTACCAAGATCCTTAAGTCCTGGTGGGCCCACCAAATGTCAACAAGCGCTTGCAAGAAATTGCAGGCGCTTTTTCATTTACTTAAACTTCACCAAACTCATTGAGTAATCCATTGACGCAAGTGAGCAGTGGCGGCAGTGAGCATTGAATAGTAGCCCAAACTGTGCTGGCCTTTATCTTGGCGTAGCCATGAATGAGTTGGTTTCTAAACGCAATAATTTGTGAAAGTTCAGGAATTCTTGCTGCCAAATTTGGATCGACTTTTGAAAGTTGACTCAGGGCCTCACCAATAATTTCAAACTTTCTTTCGCAAGCTGCTTGAGCCATTGAATTCGAAGCATATGTATCGCTGTTCAATTCAGCAACAAACGATTGAATAGCTAAAGCTGACTCCCGAACGTCCCAAAGGAAGGCGCGAGGGTCACGCTGCATAAATAGTTTCGCGACTGCGCTTGATGCTGGCTAGAACGAAAGGATTGACGATTGCTTCGGGCTCAATTAAATCGACATTGCGTCCTAGTAATTTTTCCAGTTCAGTTTTTATACCTATAAATTCACTAAGTCCGACTTGCACTTCTGGGACAAATTCGATTAAAAAATCAGCATCACTGTTAGCGGGATTAAAGTCATATTCCCTCGCAGCAGAGCCAAATACATCTAATTTTGCAACGCTGTAGCGTTTGCAAATATTGGATATATCCAGTTTGTACTGATTGATTGAAGAATGCATTTAATTGGTTTAAGTTTTAGGGATGCAGTAGACGTCATCCGCGTTGTAACGCGACATACTTCGCTTTGAGTTCGTTGAGCAAATCGACTGTCGTTTTTTGCCCGTCTACATAGGCTTGCAGTGCAGGTTTGAGACTGTCGCTAGGTTCTAACTTTTCAATGCGCAACGTGGCCAACATATTGGCGACGTTTCTTTCACGTTCGGACTGATTGAGGGGGAGCGTTGGCATTGAAATTTCGGTTTATCTATGTTGAATTTTAACGGCCGAGGGTGGATTTGTCACCCATTCAATGCATTGATTTGAAGTTCCACGTTTGCTTCCACGCCTCTTTAAACCACGTGTAACCTACTGATTTGTAATAAGATTTATTTCTTGAGGCTGCTCATAATCCTTTGGTCCCAGGTTCAAGTCCTGGTGGGTCCAGCACTTTGAATGCCACTGATTTTTGAAGTCAGTGGCTTTTTTGTTGCTCACGATTGCATCGGCATTGATAACGTGCTAAATTTGGTTGCATCAGTATGACTAAACACGCCGGTATAACCATTTGAGAG
>JACCDH010152965.1_pt1 | contig 27201 bp, 18 predicted proteins | sample 7442481 | NCBI WGS metagenome assembly JACCDH01 (sample SAMN15323433, study PRJNA562643) | freshwater metagenome | isolation source: river surface water | place: USA:Blue River Watershed | collected 2017-08-15 | reverse complement strand
GAACTTGTAGGCGCCATGGCTGGTGCCGATGGCGATGGCCAGCGAGTCCAGCTGGGTGGCCTTGACGAACTGGGCCGCCTCTTCGGGGTCGGTCAGCATCTGGCTGTGGTCCAGCTTGCCTTCGGCGCCAATGCCGTCTTCCTCGCCGGCCTCACCGGTTTCCAGGTTGCCCAGGCAACCCAGCTCGCCTTCCACGGTCACGCCCACTTTGTGGGCCATGTCCACCACCTTGCGGGTGACGTCCACGTTGTAGTCGAAACTGGCAGGGGTTTTGCCGTCTTCCAGCAGCGAGCCGTCCATCATGACCGAGCCAAAGCCCAGGTCGATGGCGCCTTGGCACACCTTGGGCGACGTGCCATGGTCTTGGTGCATGACCAGCGGAATGTGGGGATAGGCTTCGACCGCGGCCTGAATGAGGTGCTTGATGAACGGCTCCCCCGCGTATTTGCGCGCCCCTGCGCTGGCCTGCAGGATGACGGGTGCGCCCACCTCGTCGGCAGCGGCCATGACGGCCTGCACCTGCTCCAGGTTGTTGACGTTGAATGCAGGAATGCCGTAGCCATTGGCCGCCGCGTGGTCGAGCAGCTCACGCATGGAAACGAGTGCCATGAAAAATCCCCTTCAGCAAAAGTTGGTAACCGGTTTGTAACTGGCCGAATTTTAGCGGTGGGGCTTGGCGGCAGTGCCCCGGTGAAGGGGCCGTAGGCGGGTTGGCTCGGTCAGCCCACGCGCCCGATCTTGAGCATGTTGGTGCCCCCCGGTGCCCCCATGGGCTCGCCGCAGGTGATGGCGTAGAGGTCGCCGGCCTGCAGGACGCCCCGGTCGATCAGGCGGGTCTCCGCCTGCGCCAATGCGGTGTCGCGGTCGTCGCTGGTGTCCATCATCAGCGGACGCACGTTGCGGTACAGCGCCATCTTGCGCTGGCTGCTTTGCTTGGTGGTCAGGGCGTAGATGGGAATGCCGGTGTTCTTGCGGCTCATCCACAGGGCGGTGGAGCCGGATTCGGTCAAGGCCACGATGGCCCGTGCCCCCAGGTGGTAGGCGGTGAACAGCGCGCCCATGGCGATGGACTGGTCGATGCGGGAGAAGGTTTTGCCCGCAAAACTGGCGTCCAGGTCGTCGTGGTGCGCCTCCTCGGCCATCTGGCAGATGTTGGCCATCTCTTTCACGGTTTCCAGCGGGAAGCGGCCCGAGGCCGTTTCGGCGCTCAACATCACCGCATCGGTGCCGTCCAGCACGGCGTTGGCCACGTCGCTCACTTCGGCGCGGGTGGGCACAGGCGCCAGGATCATGGACTCCATCATCTGCGTGGCGGTGATGGTCACCTTGTCGTGCTCGCGGGCGAGCTTGATCATGCGTTTTTGCAAGGCGGGCACCGCCGCGTTGCCCACTTCCACCGCCAGATCGCCACGCGCCACCATGATGCCGTCGCTCACCCGCAGGATGTTTTCCAACTCGGGAATGGCTTCGGCCCGTTCAATCTTGGCGATCAGCCCGGGCCGGTGGCCGTCTTTGCAGGCCACGTTGCACAGCTGGCGGGCCAGTTCCATGTCGGTGGCGTTTTTCGGAAAGCTCACCGCTACATAGTCCGCCTGCAGCGCCATGGCGGTGCGGATGTCGTCCATGTCCTTGGCGGTCAGAGCCGGTGCGGTCAGGCCGCCACCTTGCTTGTTGATGCCTTTGTTGTTGGACAGCTCGCCGCCCATGACCACGGTGGTGTGGACGGCGGGCCCGCGCACCTCGTTGACGCGCAGGACGATCAGGCCGTCGTTCAGCAGCAGGGTGTCCCCGGCTTTCACGTCTCGGGGCAGCTCTTTGTAATCCAGCCCCACGCCGTTCAGGTCACCAGGCTCGGTCCGGCTCGCGTCCAGCACAAAGGCGGCGCCGTTTTCCAGCTGCACCTTGCCTTCGGCAAATTTGCCCACCCGAATTTTGGGCCCCTGCAGGTCGGCCATGATGGCCACCTCCGTGCCCACCCGGGCCGCGGCCTCGCGCACCATCTGGGCGCGGGCCAGGTGGTCTTGCGCGGTGCCGTGTGAAAAATTCAGCCGGACCACGTTCACGCCGGCGCGGATCATGGCCTCCAGCAGCTCGGGTTGGCTGGACGCAGGGCCCAGGGTGGCAACAATTTTGGTGGCGCGTGGCATGCAGTCTCCGGTGGGGTTTGTAATTTGGTTTCAATTATGGGCGGATTCGGTTACGCGCCGGTTACCGCCCGCACAGGGTTCACCCGCACGGTGCCAGAATGGTCATCGCGGCGGGAATGGCCCGTTGCGTTGTCTTTCTGGATGCCCATGACCACCCGTTCTTCAGACCCGCTGCCTTTGTTGGACGCCCATGCGCTGGCCGAGCTGCGCGACATGATTGGTGACGCATTGACCGACATTGGCCGAGACTTTCTGGCCGGTCTGGAGGGCGAGGTGTCGCGCATTGCCGCTGCCTCCTCGGACGCTGCGGCGCTGCGGCGGGCGGCCCATTCGCTCAAGGGCAGCGCGGGCAACATGGGGGCGGTTGCGCTGGCGGCGCAGGCGGCAGACATTGAGGCGCTGGCCGCCCAGGGCGAACTGGCGGCCGCCGCCGCGCGTGGGCCCGAGCTGGCGGCCACGGCGCAGGCCACCCGGTTGGCGTTGCAGGCGCATTTGGGCCTGGGCTGAACCCTGGCGGGCGCCCGCGATGGCCGCCCGCCGCTTCAGCGGGTGTGGGGGCGCTTGAACTGCGCCATCCACGGCGCCACGTCGGCGGCGGGCAGCGGTTTGCTGATGAGGTAGCCCTGAATCTCGCTGGCCCCCAGGGCCTCCATGAAGTCGCACTGCCGCTGGGTTTCCACCCCTTCCGCAATGGTGGTGAGCTGCATGGACTGCGCAATGGCCGTCACGGCGCGGATGATGGCGCGGTCGGCCTCGGTTTCGGTCACGCGCATGACGAAGGCGCGGTCGATTTTGATGGTGTCCAGCGGGAAGCGCAGCAGGTACGCCAGCGAGGAGTGCCCGATGCCAAAGTCATCGATGGCGATGCGAAACCCGTCGGCCCGCAGGTGACCCAGCAGTTCCACCGCCCGGTCGGGGTCTTGCATGGCCAGGCTTTCGGTGATTTCCAGCTCCACCCAGTGCGCGGGCAGGCCGGCGCGGGCCACGGTTTCCACGATTTGGGTGTACAGGTCTGGCCGCATGAACTGCAGCGGCGACAGGTTGACCGACACCCGCAACGCCAGGCCCGCGTCCATCCACTGGCGCGCCTGGCGACTGGCTTCGGCCAGCACCCAGTGGCCCACCTCGTGAATCAGGCCCAGCTCTTCCAGCAAGCCAATGAACTGCAACGGGGGCACGAGCCCGCGCACCGGGTGGCGCCAGCGCAGCAGCGCCTCCACACCCACGGGCCGGCTGCCGCGCAGGGCCATTTGCGGCTGGTAGTGCAGCTCGAACTGCTGCAGCGCCAGCGCCCGGCGCAGGTCCTGCTCCAGGTCCAGAGAGGTCGCGGGGCGGCCCCCATCGCCAGACCGTCCGTGCGGCAACCCCTGTGCCCGGGCGTGCTGCTGGGCGTCCTTGGCCAGGGACAGCAGTTGTTCGGCCTCGGGGTGGCCGTCCGACGACAGGGCAGACCCCGCACAGGCGGTCAGAAACACCTCTTGTCCCTGTACGGGGAAGGGCGTCTCCAACGCCACCCGCACGCGCTGCAGCCGCAACTCCAGGGCCTGGGCGTCGGGGCCTTGCAGGGCCAGCGCAAACGCGTCGCCCCCCATCCGCGCCAGGGCGACGCAGCCCGTGGCCGACAGTCGCAGCCTTTGCGCCACCTGGACCAGCAGGGCGTCGCCAGCGGCTTCGCCCAGGGCCTCGTTGATGCGGTGAAAGCGGGTCAGGTCCAACCAGGCGACCAGCACCGGTGCGGCGGCGGGCCGGGCAAGGGCGTCGCGCACCTGCCGCACAAACAGCCGGCGGTTGGCCAGACCGGTCAGGTCGTCGTGAAGCGCCAGATGGTCCACCAGCGCCTGGGTGCGGCGCGAATCGGTCACGTTCTGGAAGGCGCCGAACACCCGGTGCGCGCCCGCTGCCGCTGAGGTGGCGCCCTCTCCCGTCAGGCTGATGATGCGTTCTTCGCCCCCGTTCGCGGCGGGCACGCGGAATTCCAGGTCCAACCGGTCGGCGCTTCGCGACCAGGCGGCAAACGCCTGCTGCACCCGCAGGCGGTCGGTGGGGTGTATGCGTTCCAGCAACGCTTGCGGCGTGTCGGGCAGCGGTGCGTCCAGGCCCAGGTGGTCGGCGGCATCGGGCGACCAGGTCAGCCGGTTGCTGGTGGGCGCCCAGTCCCAAAAGCCCAGTCCGGCCATGCGCTGGGCCTGGGCCTGGCGCTGCCGGGTTTCGCGAACTTCGCGGTTGAGGTCTCGGCCCCGCAGCGCGTAGCGCACCCGCTGCACCAGCAGCGGCAGGTTGATGGGCTTGGTGATGAAGTCGGTGGCGCCGGCCAGAAACGCCTGTTCGATGGAGGCCAGATCTTCGCTGCCGGTGAGCATGACCACCGGTGTGTCGTCGGTGTCCAGGGCGCGCAGTTGGGCGCAGACCTGAAAGCCGTCCAGTCCGGGCATCTGCACGTCCAGCAACACCAGTGCGGGCCGCTGCGCCACAAAGGCTTGCACGCCGCTGGCGCCATCGGCGGCCACGCACACGCCGTAGCCTTGCTGGCGCAGCGCCACCTCCAGCAGCAGCCGGGTGGTGGGGTCGTCGTCAATGGCCAGCAACATGGGCTGGCTGGGCGCGGACAGGTTCACGGTGAACACCTCGACCAGAGGAAACGCCCGCTTCGGCGCGTGGGCCTGCCACGGGGGCGGTGTGAATTCATTGTAGGCATGCGGCCGAAGGGTGGCTGCCCCGCCCGTTTGGCGCAGCCGGCGCCCGGGTGCGGGCGCGCTTCAGCGCGGGGGCACCCACCCCCGGTTCAGCGCCCATTGCCGCAAGGCCAGCGGCACCGCGGCGCACAGCCAGGCCGTCCACAGCGTGTGGCTCATGAAATGGGCGCCGCGCAGTTGTTGCACCCCCCCCAGCACGGCGCCCACCACCGCAACCGCCAGCAGCCACTGCCGGGCCCGCTGCGGATGGGCGGTGGCCAGCCACACGGGCAGCGCCCAAAAGGCCAGTGCGGTGGACGCATGCCCGGCGGGAAAGCAGCGGCCGGTGCCGCCGTCGGCCATTCCCCACAGCCAGTGCGACACATGCGCCGCCGTGCCGCCAAAAGCAGCCAGGTCCCAAGGGCAACTGGTGGCGCTGAAGCGTTTGATGGCCACCACCAGCAACAGCGACAGCCAGAGGCTGGCGGCCAGTCCGGCCCGCTCCGCTGCGGTCAGCCGACGCAGGGTGCCCATGGGCCAGGCGCACAAGGCCGTCACGGCCACCAGCAGCACCCAGCCCAGCTGCCGGGCGCGGTCGTGCAGCCACACGGCGGTCAGCGGGTGGTCTCGCCAGGGAAAGCCCTGCGGCCCGCCCGCCTGTTGCGCCAACCAGAGGTCCAGGCCGCTGGCGTCCCAGGCCAGAATCAGCAGCAGTGCCCCGCCCAGGGCGCGCCAGGGCCAGCCTGGTTGCGGCACAGGCCGTGGCGCGCCGGGTGCGGCGGCAGGGGGGGACAGTGGGGTGGGCCCGCCGGGTGGGCGCTGTGGGCGATTAAATTTCAAGCTTTTTTGGCCGCTGGCGCACGGCAGTATTGGGTTTTAAGCTATTTGTTTTTCAAGCACGGGGCGGTCAGGTCCAGCGCGGGACGGTGCACCTCGGTCTGAACGTCCACCAGTCCCAGCACGGTGTGGAACAGGTGGTCGTGGCTGATGCGTTGTGCGGAGCGGCCTTTCAGGCAGCCCATGTCCAGCGACAGGCGGGCCTGCAGGGCGGGCGACACCCAGGTGACCCAGGGGACATGGGTTTGCTCCTGTGGCGCAATGGCATACGGCAGGCCGTGCAGGTAAAAACCGCCCTCGCCCAGCGATTCTCCATGGTCGGACACGTACAGCAGGGCCGTGTCGGCAGACTGGGTCTGCAGCCAGCGGATGGTCGAGGCCAGCACATGGTCGGTGTAACGGATGGCGTTGTCGTACGCATTGACCAGGTGTTCGCGGGGGCAGTCCTGCAGCGCGTTGCTGGTGCATTCGGGCTGGAACGGCTTGCGGTCGGCGGGGGAGCGCTTGTGGTACGCCGGGCCGTGGTTGCCCATCTGGTGCAGCACGGCCACCACGCCGCGCGCGCGCCGCTCGGGCGGCAGGGCGGCAATCTGCTCGGGCAGGGCTTGCAGCAGCCGCGCGTCCAGGCATTCGCCGCCGGGGCACAGCACGGGGTCGTCCCCCTCGCGGGTGTTGATGTTCGGCACCCGGTCGCACACCCCTTTGCAGCCCGACTGGTTGTCCAGCCAGACCACGCCCAATCCGGCGCGCTGCAGCACGTCCAGCAGGTTCTCATGCGGCGCATCGGCCGCCTCATGCCCGGCTTTGCCCAAGGCCGAGAACATGCACGGCACCGAGGCTTCGGTGTTGGTGCCGCACGACTGCGCGTTCCCCATCCACAACAGGTGGCCCTGCTGGGCAATGGCGGAGAGTTCGGGGTTGGTGTCGCGGGCGTAGCCGCCCAGCGAAAAATTGGCGGCCCGCGCCGTTTCGCCCACCACCAGCACCAGCAGCGGCGCCTGGGGCGACGCGGCGTGCGTGGGGCCCAGCCGCGCGTCGGTGCCCACGGCCTGCAGCGGCCGCTGGGCGCGGGGCGTGTGGTGCACCGCCAGGCGGGCGGCGGCGTACACGGTGTTCAGGGGGTTGATCTGGTAACGCACCGACTTGTGGTTGCGCATGACGGAGGCCAGATCGGCGTAGAAACCCGCCATCAGGAGCAGCGCCACCGCCAGACCGCCCACCGCCAGCAGTGGCGCGCGCACCCAGCGAGAAGCCCCCACCAGCGGCCGCCACCGCACCCGCCACAACACCACCGCTGGTGCCACGCCCAGCACCAACAGGTGCAGCAGCAGGCTCGGGGACATCAGGTCTGCGGCTTCGCGCACATCGGTTTTCAGCACATTGGTCAGCATGCTGGCGTCCACCACCACGCCGTAGCGCGACATGAACGGCGTGGCCGCCGCTGCACAGGCCAGCAGCACCGTGCCGCCCACGCGCCAGCCCCAGTGGCCACCCAGCACGGCCAGCACGGCCAGCAGCGCCAGCAGCACCCCGCCCAGGGCAAGGGCGAATGCCGCCATGAACACCAGCCCCCGTGCCCCCGACACCTCGGGCAGCGCCCACAGCGCAGACCACAGCACCGTGTTGCCCGCCACGGCCAGCCACAGGCCGAGGCCCAGCCAGCCCACCCAGGGCGCAACGCCGGCAGGCCCTGCTGTTGCCGTGGCGCGCCGCCAGACCCCCGTCAAACCCCGAAGGGCGCTGGTGCGAATGGCCCGCCGGCTGGCGGATGGAGGGAGCGATGCGTTCATGGGTGCGTGTGCCGCGCGCGGGGTTGGACATGGGTTGGGGGTGCGTGCCCGGCTTGGGGGCAGCGGTGGAAGGCGGCAGACGAGAGCTTGGGCCGCGCACCTTAGGAGCGGCTTAAGCGGGATGGGTGGAGCGGGGTGGCACCCGTGGACCGGTCCACGTGCAGCGGGCCACCGGTGTTTTGGGGGCCACAAGACGCCATGTGGCTGCTATGCTGCGACTCCCGCTGCCGTGGCGGTTTCTCACCGTGCCTTTCATGACACCTGACTCCACGCCGTCTGTCGCCGCGTCGCCCTCCGAACAGGAATGGGTGGGCGAGTTCGTCTGGGCGCCCGACGCAGCGGACTGGCAATTGGCGCAGGCCGCTGGAGACGCCCGCGGTGTGCTGGGTTGCGCGCCCGAAGCCTTGCCCCAGACCGGCGCCCAATGGCGCGCCCGGCTGCACCCCGACGATGCCGACCGGGGTCAGCGCCTGTTTCCAGGCGCTTTGCCCGCAGGGGGCAGCGCGGCGCCGGAAAGCGTCAACCTGCGCTGGGTGCTGCCCGGTGAGCGCGTGCGTTGTCTGCACGCCTGGGTGCAGCACGTGCCCGTTGGCGCGGCGGCTGCGCAGCCCGCCCGGCGGGTGATCCGGCTGCAAGACGCCAAGGCCCTGGCCGCCGGGCCAGCGGAGACGCCGCTGGCGGCGCAGTTCACCGCCATGCTGGAGAACATTGGCGACTACCTCTACTTCAAGGACCGCCACCATGTGTTCACGGGGGCCAGCCAGTCGCTGGTCCGGCTGACCACTGGCGGCGCCCGGCATTGGTCCGACCTGATCGGCCAGACCGACTACGACGTGTTTCCCCGCGCCTATGCCGACGCTTACTACCGGCTGGAGAAGGCCATCTTCAGCGGCAAGGTGTCGGTGGCGCACGACATCCAGCCCACGCTGGATGCCGACGGCCGCCGCGGCTGGGTGGACAACCGCAAATACCCCATCCACGACGCCCAGGGCCGGGTGGTGGGCCTGTTTGGCATTGCCCGAGACGTCACCGCGCAGAAGAAGGCCGAAGACGAGCTGCTGTTGGCCGCCACCGTGTACCAGGCCATTGGCAGCGCCATCATGGTGGTCGATGCCCAGCGCCGCATCGTCAACATCAACCCCGCTTTCACCGAGCTGACGGGCTACGGCCCCAGCGATGTCCTGGGCCAGACGCCTGCGTTGCTGCGTTCGGGCGAGAACGACCCCAACGACGACCACCTGATGTGGCAGGCCCTGGAGGCCACGGGCCACTGGCAGGGCGAGGTGCGCAACCGCCACAAGGACGGGCGCGTGGTGCGCTTGTGGCTGGTCATCAACACCCTGTTTGGCTCCAGCGGGGAGGTGCGCCAGCGCATCTGCATGTACTCGCGCATCACCGACCAGAAACTGGCCGAGCAAACCATCTGGCAGCAGGCCAATTTCGACCAGCTCACCCACCTGCCCAACCGGCGCATGTTTCGCGACCGGCTGGCGCAGGAAATGAAGAAAACCGACCGGTCCGGCCGCCCGCTGGCCGTGCTGTTTCTGGATGTGGACCATTTCAAGGAGGTCAACGACACCCTGGGTCACCCCACCGGCGACTTGCTGTTGAAAGAAGCCGCCCAGCGGCTCTCGGCCTGCGTGCGCAAGTCCGACACCGTGGCCCGCCTGGGCGGCGACGAGTTCACGCTGATTCTGGGCGACCTGGAGGCCGTGACCAGCGTGGACAAGGTGGCGCAAAACATCCTGTCGGCGCTGGCACAGCCCTTTGAGCTGGGCATGGAGACGCTGCACATGACGGGCAGCATCGGCATCACCCTGTATCCGGCCGATGGCGCCGACATCGACACCCTGGTGAAAAACGCCGACCAGGCCATGTACGCCGCCAAAAAACAGGGGCGTGCGCGGTACAGCTATTTCACGCCGCACATGCAGGCCGCTGCGCTGAACCGCATGCGCCTGGCCAACGATTTGCGCAGCGCCGTGTCGGGCCAGCAGCTCAGCCTGCATTACCAGCCCATCGTGGACCTGCGCACCGGCCGCGTCACCAAGGCCGAGGCCCTGCTGCGCTGGCAGCATCCCACGCGTGGGTTGGTCAGCCCGGCCGACTTCATCCCCGTGGCCGAGCAGACCGGGTTGATTCTGGCCATTGGCGACTGGGTGTTCCGCGAGGCCGCCCGCCAGGCCGCCGCCTGGCACCAGCGGCTGAGCGAAAGCATCCAGATCAGCGTCAACACGTCGGCCGCGCAGTACCGCAAGCACGGCATTTCACAGGGCGACTGGTTCGATTACCTGCACAGCCTGGGCCTCCCCCGCAGCCACATCGTCATCGAAATCACCGAAAGCATGATGATGGAGGAGGCCCAGGACGTCACCGCCAAACTCTCGGGCCTGCGCGAAGGCGGGCTGCAAGTCTCGCTGGACGACTTTGGCACCGGTTATTCGTCGCTGTCGTACATCAAGAAGTTCAACATCGATTACCTGAAGATCGACCGCAGCTTCATCCGCAACCTGCAGCCCGACAGCGACGACCTGGCCCTGTGCGAGGCCATCATCGTCATGGCGCACAAGCTGGGCATGGCGGTCATTGCCGAGGGCATCGAAACGGCGGAGCAGGCGGCGCTGATCCGCGAGGCCGGCTGCGACTACGCCCAGGGCTACCACTTCTCCAAACCCGTTCCTGCGGACGCCTTTGAGGCGTATCTGGAACGGGTCGCCCTTCAGCTCAACGCGGCGGGCTGAGCCAGCGGCGGGCCTTCGGGCGTGGGCCAGCCGGAGCGGGGCTGTCCAAGGGCATCGGGTTGGTCGGCGGGCCATTCGCCACGGGCCATGCCGTGGGCGGTGGTCCAGCCGTCAACGGACGGCTGCGTCACCCACCGGGCGTCGTGCCATTCGGCGATCCGGCGGGTCAGCACCAGGCCCAGCCCCAGTCCGCCCGCGCTGGACGGCGGGGACTGCGGGGGCGCGTTGTCCAGCACCCACAGGCCCCAGTCGTCGCCGCGCTGGCGCACCACCACGGCCACTTGGGTGCCCGCCGGCGTGTGCGTCAGGGCGTTGTCCACCAGGTTGCGCACGGCCAGCCCCAGCAGCGCGGGCCACAGGGCGACCGGCCTTGGCGCATCGGGCGCCCAGAGCGACAGCACATGCCCGCTGTCGTGCGCGGCGGGGGCGTGCTGGGCGACCACGTTCCGAACGCAGGTCGCCAGGTCCACGCCACCGGCATCCCGGTCCGGCTGGCGCTGGGCCCGGGCAAAGTCCAGCAACAGGCTGAGGATGCGGCCCGCCTCCAGCGAGGTTTGCTGCACCGCCCGGGCGGCGGCCAGGCGCTGGGCGGGGTCCTCGCTGTCGCTGAGCGACTGCGCCTGCACTTGCAGTCGCGTCAGCGGTGTGCGCAGTTCATGCGCAATGTCAGAGGCGAACTGCCGCTCCCGCTGCAGTTGTTCGCCCAGGCGGTCCACCAGCCGGTTGATGGCGCGAACGGTGCCGGTGAGCTCTGCGTGTCGGTGGTCGGCGGGCAGCCGCTGCCGGTCGTCGGCGGGCAGGGCGTCCACCTGTTCCGACAGCCGTTCCAGCGGCGCCACGCCGCGCTTGAGGGCCCAGGCCAGCAGCAGCGCCGCCAGGGGCAAGGCCACCAGCGCCGGACGGGCCAGGTGCTCGGCCATGTCCCGTCCCAAAGCCGCCCGCGCATTCAGATCGGCCACCGCGACGACGTGCTGGTTTCGGTCCGGGTCGCTGCGCACCCATTGCCGCCAGCGGTGCGTCCGCCCGTTCACGGTCACCGATCGGGTGGTGTAGCCGTCTGGCGCAGGCCAGACCCAGGGCGCCAGCTGGTGGGTGTCCACCACCACGTGTTGGTCGCGAATCACCACCACCGCCATGCCTTGTTCATAGCCGCGGCGCTGGGCCAGGCGCTCGGCACCGGCCCGCGTGGCCGCCTCTGTGGGGGTGGGCAGCGGCGTGCCCAGGGGGTGCCGGTCGTCGTGCGGGCCGGGCCGTGCCCAGGCCTCGGCCCAGGCGGCCAGTTGGCCGTCACCGATTTCGTCGGCTTCGTGCACGCCGGTGTAGTAGGCCATGGCGGCCAGCACCAGCCAGAACACCGTGAGCGTGCCCACCGCCCAGCGCCACAGGTGCCACCACAGCCGGGGCGCGCGGCGGGTGGGGGGCGCCGCCACTCGGGGCGCGGGCGCGGCGGGTTCGGGCAAAGCAGAGGGCATGGGTTTGAGGGGCGGTGCGGCGGCGCGTTGCGCGGGCTTCAGGGCGTGGCGTCGGGCGGGCGCGGCATGAAATAGCCCACCCCGCGCACGGTCCGAATCAGGTCGTCGCCCAGCTTTCGGCGCAGGTGGTGGATGTGCACCTCAATGGCGTTGCTTTCCAGTCCTTGGTCAAAACCGTACAGCGCAGCCTCCAGTTGCGCGCGGGTCAGCACCTGGCCGCGGTGCAGCAGCAGCTTGAGCAGCAGGTCGTACTCCCGCTGCCCCAGCGTGACGGGTTGGCCGTCGCGTGCGACCGTTCGGGCCGCCGGGTCGACCACCAGCGGGCCGTGCAGCACCAGCGGGCTGGCGCGACCGGCGGCGCGGCGCACGGCGGCCCGCAGCCGCGCCATCAGTTCGCTCACGTCAAAGGGCTTGATCAGGTAGTCGTCGGCCCCCGTGTCCAGGCCGGTGATGCGGTCGGGCACGGCGTCCCGGGCGGTCATGATGAGAATGGGCAGGTCTGTGGGGGGCAGGGTGGCGGGCGCGCGCGGCTGGCGGACGCGCCGCAGCAGGGTCAGGCCGTCGCCGTCGGGCAGTCCCAGGTCCAGCAGCACGGCGTCGTAGCCCTCCACACGCAGCGCCGCCCAGGCGTCGGCCAGCCGGTGCACGGTGTCCACCACCCCGCCTTGCCGTTGCAGGCTGGCGCTCAGGCCCGAGGCAATGTCGGGATCGTCTTCGACCAGCAGCAACCGCATGGCGTTGGTGGGGGTCTCACAGGCCCCAGCCCAGGCCCAGGCGCAGCGGCAGGTAGGCCAGCATGCCCACCACGATGGTCCCCAGTACGTCCCGCCGCCAGGCGAACCACGCGCCACCGGCCAGCACGGCGAACAGCCGCGGGTCGCGCCAGGTGTCGATCAGCACGCCCTGCGATAGCAGCACCTCGGGTATGACCACGCCGCCCAGCGCAGCAATGGGCGCGTACTGCAGGCCCCGCTGGGCCCACGCGGGCAGGGTCCAGGGCCGGTCCGACAGAAAGAAAAAGCTGCGCGTCAGCACCGTCAAGCCGGCCAGCAGCACGATGACCAGCAGGGTCCAGGCGTCGGTTTCACCCATGGGGGGCTCCGTTGCGGCGCTGGGCCGCTGTGAACGACTCGGCCACCAGCGCGACGGCCACGGCCGCCGCAATGGCGACCACGATGTTGAGTTTGAGCGGCAGCGCCCACGCCACCACGGCCGCCGCGCCTGAAACGCCCATGGCCAGCACCCGCAGGGGCGAGGTGGCCAACGACAGCATCACCCCCAGCAGCGCCAGAATGCCCGCAAACCCCAGGCCCCAGTGGGTGGGGATGACCTGCGCCAGCGCAATGCCCAGCAGGCTGGCGCCCATCCAGGCCACGTAGTTCACGGCGGTGTTGCCCATCAGGTAAGCCTGTTGCTCCAGCCGCTCCTGCGCTGGCGCGTCGGCCCGGGGTGGGTGCGGAAACCGGCGGGCGAAGAACACGTAACTCAAATCGGCCGTGAGGTAGCCGGTCACCAGCCGTTCGCGCAGCGGCAGGTGCATGACGTAGGGGCGCAAGTGCGCCGAAAACACCACAAAACGCAGGTTGACGCAGAACGCGGTCAGCAAAATGACCCACAGCGGTGCGCCCGCTGCAATCAGCGGCATGGCGGCCAGTTGCGCGCTGCCCGCGAACACCAGCAGGGTCATGGCCACGGACTCGAACACGCTCATGCCGGACTTGACCATGGCCACTCCGGTCATCAGCCCCCAGGCGCCAATGCCTGCGGCCACGCCGGCCAGGTCGCGGACGCCTTCCCGAAAGGCCGGGTGCTGGCGGTAGGCGGTGCGCAAAAACACGGTTCAGCCCGCCTGCTGCGCGGTGGGCTCGCCCAGTCGCTCGCCAGCGGCCAGGGCGCATCCGCTCAAGAACGCCCGCACCGGCAGGCGCTTGCCGCCGGCGCGCTGCACCTCGGTCAGCCGCAGCACGCCGCAGCCGGTTTGCACGTCGATTCCCTCTCCATTTACAAACAAAATTTGGCCTTCGCGCACGTCTTTATTGGGTTTTAAGCTATTGTTTTCTTCGCCGCTGGGCGCGATTGCGGCCCAGAGTTTTAAGGGTTCCCCGCGCCAATGGGTCACCAGGCCGGGCGCCGGGTCGAAGGCGCGGATGCGCCTCGCCAGCACGTCGGCGGGGGTGAACCAGTCCACCCGGGCCTCGGCCTTGTCCACCTTGTGGGCGTAGGTCACGCCCTCCACCGGTTGGGCAACGGGTTGCAGCGCGTGGCGCGCCGCCAGGCCCAAGGCCTGCACCACCAGGTGTCCGCCCAGCGCCGCCAACCGGTCGTGCACGGCGGCGGTGGTGTCGGTGTCGGTCAGTGGCAAGCGTTCGCTCAGCAGCATGTCGCCCGTGTCCAGGCCGTGGTCCATCTGCATGATGGTCACGCCGGTTTCGGCATCGCCTGCCTCTATGGCGCGGTGAATGGGCGCGGCGCCCCGCCAGCGGGGCAGCAGCGAGGCGTGGATGTTCAGGCACCCCAGCCGGGGCAGGGCCAGCACCCAGGGGGGCAGCAGCAGGCCGTAGGCAGCCACCACCAGCACATCGGCCTGGGCGTTCAGCAGCGCCTGCTGGGCCAGGGCCGCGTCTTCGGCGTGACGTCCGTCCAGCTTCAGGCTTTGCGGCTGAACCACGGGCACGCCGTTGGCCACGGCCCATTGCTTGACGGGCGAGGCCAAGGCCTTGAGGCCACGGCCCGCGGGCCGGTCGGGCTGGGTCAGCACCAGCGGCACCGCAAAACCGGCCGCCGCAATGGCTTCCAGCCCCACGCGCGCAAAGGCCGGCGTGCCGGCAAAGGCCACCCGCAGGCCCGTCATCCGCGTGCACCCGTGCGGCTGGCCGCCAGGCGCTCGTCTTCTCGGGCTTCCTTTTGCAGACGGGTTTTGATGCGGTTGCGCTTGAGCGGCGACAGGTACTCAACAAACACCTTGCCCATCAGGTGGTCCAGCTCGTGCTGGATGCAGACCGCCAGCAGGCCCTCGGCTTCCACGGTTTGCGGTGCGCCGTGGCGGTCCAGCGCCTGCACCTTCACGGCCAGCGACCGCTCCACACCGTCGTAAACGCCGGGCACCGACAGGCAGCCCTCGTCCCCCTTTCGGGTTTCCGGGCTGGCCCACACGATTTCCGGGTTGATCAGCACCAGGGGCTGAGAGCGGTCCTCGCTGACGTCGATCACCACCAGCCGCAGGTGGACATCGACCTGCGTGGCCGCCAGCCCGATGCCGTTGGCCTCTTCCATGGTGGCGAACATGCTGTCGATCAGCGTTTGCAAGGCATCGTCAAACCGGGTCACGGGTTGGGCCACCTGTTGCAGGCGAGGGTCGGGATAGCGGAGGATGGGCAGCAACGGCATGGCGAGAGGCGGCAAAAGAGGCGTTGGAGTCCCGGCAGGCGGTGGCGGTGAACGACCCGCGCCGGGCGAATGGGAAGTGTCGGTATTTTCGCCACTTTTGCCCGGTGCGCCCATCGCTTGGGGTTCACGGCGTTGCCTAATCAAGGGCTTCGGCGCAAAATCAAATCAAGTTTGTCAAGACCCGGGGGCGCTGTCCGGTCGGGTACCACCATCACGCTCCCCTCATGAACACTTTGCCCGGCCACGCTCCCGCCCCCATTTCCTCCGCCGCACCGGCTGCACACCCCTTGGGCCTGGGCCGCCGCGCGGCCTGCGCCTGTGCCGTGGCGGTGGGGTTGCTGGCCACCGGCGTTCACGCCCAAAGCCTGCCCGTCACGCCGCAACAGAAAGCCACCGCAGAGCGGGTGGCGCAGGCCGGTGTGCCCCTGAGCGAGTTGGCGCCGAATGCGCCGGCGAGCCACACCGTGAAGACGGGCGACACCTTGTGGGACATCGCCAGCCTGTTCCTGAAAAGCCCGTGGCGCTGGCCCGAGCTGTGGGGCATGAACCTGTCGGAGATCCGCAACCCGCACCGCATTTTTCCAGGGCAGGTGCTCACCCTCGACGTGTCCTCCGGCCGTGCGGTGCTGCGCGCGGGCGCCGGATCGGGCGCAATGGACGAGGTGCGGGTCTCCCCCCGCTCGCGCCACGAGACCCTGGCCGACTCGGCCATTCCCACCATCCCGCTGGCGTTGATCGAGCCCTTCCTGACCGAGGCGCAGATCGTTGACCAAGCCACCCTGGTCAAGGCGCCGCGCATCGTTGCGGCCCAAGAGGGGCGGGTGTTGTTGAGCCGGGGCGACCGGGCGTATGCCCGCTCGCTGGAGGGCACTTCTGAAGGCGGTTTGTCCACCGCCCCGGGCGAACCCCGCCGGTTCCGGGTGTTCCGAAACGCCACGCCGCTGAAAGACCCCTCCACCCAGGCGTTGCTGGGTTTTGAGGCGCAGTACGTGGGCCGTGCACAGTTGGTTCGGGGCGAGGCGCTGCGCGAAGTCCCCCTGAAAGACGGGCGGACCGCCCTGGAGATCGAGCCCGCCACCATCGACATCGTGGCCACCAAGGAGGAAATCCGGGCCGGCGACCGGCTGTTGCCCGACGCCGCCAACGACTATTCCGCTTTTGTGCCGCGCCCCCCCCAGGCCGAAACCGATGGCCAGATCGTTTCTGTGCACGGCAGCGCGGTGACCTTCGCGGGCCAGAACCAGGTGGTGGTCATCAACCGGGGCAGCGCCGACGGATTGGAGGTGGGGCATGTGCTGGCGCTCAAAAAAGACGGCAGCCGCATGCTCGACCGCACCGATCCGTCCAAAGCCACCATTCGCCTGCCGGACGAGCGCAATGGCGTGCTCATCGTGTTCCGGCCGTTTGAACGCCTTTCTTATGCGTTGGTGCTGAACATCACCGACGGCGTCAAGGTGGGCGACCGGTTCAGCAAGCCCTGACGGGTGCGGGTTCGCCGCTCGCCGCAACCCAGCTGGATGGCTGCACCGGGTAAATGGCATGGGGGCACCAGCCATGGCCGCTCGGGCGCATTTTTCCTACCCAAGAAAGCCCCATGACCCCGGACGACCTTGAGCGCCACGCGTGGCTGCGCCTGACGCTGACCGAGGGGGTCGGCGATTTGTCCGCCCGGCGACTGCTGGCCCGTTTCGGCTTGCCGCAGCACATCTTCACCCAGTCGCGTGTGGCTTTGATGGAAGTGGTCACCGCACGGCAGGCCGATGCCTTGCTGGCCCCCCCGGCCGCGTGGGCCGAGGCGTGCAAGCAAACCGACGGGTGGCTGGCAGAGGGGGCAGACCGGCACATGCTCACGTTGTCGGACGCAGGCTATCCCCACGCCTTGCTCCAGACGGCAGACCCACCCGTGGTGTTGTATGCCCGAGGCCGTTTGGACGCCTTGAGCGCTCCGCTGGTGCTGGCCATGGTGGGCAGCCGAAACCCCACCCCCCAGGGCGCACAGACTGCGCACGACCTGGCCCAGGTGCTGGCCGCGCAGGGCGTTTGCATCGTTTCAGGGCTGGCGCTGGGCATCGACGGGGCGGCCCATCGGGGCGCGTTGGATGCGGGCGGGCTGACGGTGGCCGTGGTCGGCACCGGCCTGGACCGTGTTTATCCCCGGTCGCACCGGGACTTGGCCCATGCCATCGCCTGTTCCGGTCTGCTGTTGAGCGAGTTTCCGCTGGGCACCCCACCTTTGGCCGCCCACTTTCCCAAGCGCAACCGCATCATTGCCGGCGTTTCACGCGGCACGCTGGTGGTGGAGGCGGCGCTCGCTTCGGGTTCGCTCATCACGGCGCGCTGCGCCAGCGACATGGGGCGGGAAGTGCTGGCCATTCCGGGTTCCATCCATTCGCCGCAGTCCAAGGGCTGTCATGCGCTCATTCGCCAAGGCGCCAAATTGGTGGAGACGGCCGCGCATGTTCTGGAGGAATTCGAGATCGCCGCCGTGTCTCGCCCCCCGGCTGGGGACCAGGCCTCTGACGCGGGCGATGCGGTGCCCAGCCCCGTGGAAAGTCCGTCTCCCCTGCTGGATGCCATGGGTTTCGACCCGGTTGGACTGGACGCTCTCCAAGCGCGCACCGGTTGGTCCACCGCCGCCCTGCAGGCGCAGCTGCTGGAGTTGGAACTGGACGGCTGGATTTCGCCGCTGGCCGGCGGTCAATACCAGCGCGTGGGTCGCGCCTGAGGGGTTGCGCGACGGCCGCGTTTGTCCATGCGGTTTCGTCGCCACTTCGGCGGCGGCAGCCCAAGCGGATCAGGACAGCAGCCGTTCCGGGTTGGCGTCCAGCTTTTCCAGAGCGGCCCGGGTGGCTCGGGTGGTCAACGATTCGCTCTCTGCAGGAACCAGCAAACCCGCCTGCAGGTAAGACGCCACGCGGGCGGTCTGAATCAGGTAGCAGTGCTGCTGCGCGGTGGTGAACAGGCACAACTGCCCGCGGTGGCTGCGCCACGCCAGTTGCACCTGGCTGTTGCTGTGGTTGTGGTCCAACCGGAACCAGGCCCCCAGCTGCAATTCCATGGCCCAGGCCCGCATGGCTTCGTTGGGCGGCTGCCCCCCCTGGGTAATGACCTCGATGCGCGACGCGTCGGCACCGGTGATCATCTCGATGCTGTCCTGGTCCAGATTCAGGTCGCCCACACCGTCCTCGGGCAGGAAGTCTTCCAGGTCCGACAAATGCCGGGTCATGGCCGCCAGCTGGGCTGGCGGGATCGCTTCGGTGCGGGACATGAAAGCATCGGCCAGGATGTCGCTGATGCGCTTGATGTGCGCGTCCTGGCTGGCGGTGTCCATGTTCAGCAACGACATGCCCTTGCGCAAGCGGGCCAACAGGTCTGGAAGCTTGGCGATGACTTGCGCCCGTTCCGTTCGGGTGGGCTTGGCGCTGGCCGCCCACAGCAGGTCGGTGGCGGTTTTTTTCAGCGTTCCCGTGGTTGCGTCGCGAGGGCCGAATTTCAGGGTGGCAACCGCCAGCACTTCGGCCCAAAGCTTGAACAGGAAGTCTCGAATGTCGTCCCGAACCGGCATGTCGTTGAGCTGCTTGCGCAACTCAATCGTGTACTGAACGGCCAGCGTTTCTTTTTGCTCCACCTGCTGTGCAATGGACACCAGCCGGGTGGCGGGGCCTTGGGACTGCAAGTAGTCGGCCAGAAATTTCTGAAATTCATCGTAGACCAGCTGGAACACCCGACGTCCCGTTTCCGGATACTGTTCGATGACCTCCACCACCCGCTTGATCTCGGTCTCCAGCGCCTGCGCGCTCACGTTGGACGCGCCACCGTCAAAACCCAGCGCGCAGGAACCCATCCGGTCGATCAGTCGCCGTGCGGGGTGCTGCAGCGATCCAAAAAAGTCGGGTTCGGCCAGTGCCACCCGCAGCACGGGAATTTGCAATCGGGCAAACCAAACCCGCAGTGAGGGCCTGATGCGGTCTTCGGTGAGGATGCTTTGAAACATCAGCGCCACCACCTCGATCACGGCCTTTTCGTTCGGCGTGTCCGCAGCCTGCTTCAGTTCGGCGCTGCGCTGGCGCACCAGTTGGACGAACTGATCCATCTGCGCATTGGTGACCACCACGCCCTCTTGTGGCATTGCCGAGGCCACCTGCACAAACCCTTTGAGCGCGCCGCCATCGAACAGTGCCTGCAGACCAGGGGAGGGTGGGGGTACTGGCTGCCCTGCGCCAGAAGGCGCAGCCCCTTCGCCCACACGGTCCACAAACAGCTTTTTCAGGCGGCCCATCACTTCTTGGGTTTGCGCCCGGGCCTGAGACCACCAGTGCCCCCCCGGACCCGCCGCCTGCAAGGTGGGCGCATTCATCACCGCAGTGCGCGCAAATGCGGTGGAGTCCGGGCCGGGCGCTCGCACCGAATCCCTGCTGGAAATGGGTGCCGCCCGGGAGTCCTGCGCGCCTGCCGATCCTTCAGGTGCGGGGGGCGCTTTGCGGACGGCCCCTTTGAGGTTGATGTCCGGCATCACCCCATTGGTCACCAGAAACCGGTTGGCTTCTTCATAGGCCGTTTGCAGCTTGACGGCGGCTGAGCGTGCCATCACGTCGGCCAATTGCTTCCACAGATCGCGACTCAGTCCCGCCTTGACCCACTCGTCCAGCACGATTCGCGCGAGTGATTCTGGCCGCACCACGTCGTTGGGCTGCAACTCCACACGACCTTCGGCAAACAACAGCCGCAACCTGAGGTGGGAGAGCGCGGTACCCGATTCCTCTTGAACGCGCGCGGCCAGTTTGGCCGACAGCAGTTGGTCTTCCACCGCTTCGTCTGCCACCAGTTCCAGGGCGCCTGACAAGTCCTGCGCGTTGGATTTGTTGGGGGATTGCTGTGCATTGCCGCCTGGGCGGCGGGCGCCCAGCTGCAGTTGGGCGCGTACGCCCTCAATCCAGCGGCGGTCGCCTTGCTCAAATGCCAGCTGTGCGTCGCGCGTGGCTTGCATGTCTTTGAGCATGCGCGCGTTTTGGGCGGCCAGGCTCAGATGATCCCGAATTTCCAGGGCCACTTTGGGCAGGATCAAACCCACCTGCGCACAAAAGCGCTGGCGGGTGACCGTCGCCAAAGTGATCAGGGGTTCAGACGTTGCCACGGTGGTGGGTGCAACCTATGGGGCCGGGTACGGTGCAGGCCTCAAGCCGATGCGCCGTGGTTGGGGTCGTCGGGGTTGCCTTCCTTCTTTTCGGACCGGACCAAATCCTCGCGCTTGATGCCCAGCCACATTGCCACGGCAGCGGCCACAAACACGGAGGAATAAATGCCAAACAGAATACCAATGGTCAGCGCCAGTGCAAAGTAAAACAGCGTGGGCCCACCGAACAGCAGCATGGACAGCACCATGATCTGGGTGGAGCCGTGGGTGATGATGGTGCGGCTGATGGTCGAGGTGATGGCGTGATCGATCACCTGAACTGGGGTCATCCGGCGCTGCTTGCGGAATGTTTCGCGAATGCGGTCAAAAATCACCACCGACTCGTTCACGGAATAGCCCAACACCGCCAAAACGGCTGCCAGAACGGCCAGTGAAAATTCCCACTGAAAAAAGGCAAAGAACCCCAGGATGATGATCACGTCGTGCAGGTTGGCAATGATGGCGGAGACCGCGTATTTCCATTCGAAGCGAAACGCCAGATAGATCATGATGCCAACGATCACCAAACCCAGCGCAGTCAAGCCATCGGTCACCAGCTCACGGCCGATCTGAGGTCCCACGAACTCGGTGCGGCGCAGTTCGACTTGCGGATTTTGCGCGGTCAGTGCCGCCATCACTTGCTCGGTTTGCTGCCCGGCGTTCAGCCCTTCGCGCACGGGCAGTCGCATCAGCACGTCACGTGAGCTGCCAAATTTCTGAATGGGCACGTCTTCATAGCCCAGGCCCGTGACCACTTGGCGCACGGCGTTGATGTCTGCCGCTTCGCTGTAGGCCACTTCGATCACCGTGCCGCCCGTGAACTCCACGGACAGGTGCAGTCCCCGGCTGAACAAAAAGAACACGGCAGCGGCAAAGGTGATGAAGGAGATCGCGTTGAATGCGACGGCATGTCGCATGAACGGAATGTCCCGCTTGATTCTGAAAAACTCCATGGTCCGTGTCCGTTCAATTTTCGTTGGTGAGCGTGCTGGCCCGGTTGCTGGCCGCAGACGGCGAGTCGCTGCCTCCCCAGATCGTGCCAATCGAGACCGACTTGAGTTTCTTTTGCCGCCCGTACCACAAGTTGACCAAGCCTCTGGAGAACAGCACCGCAGAGAACATGGACGTCAGGATGCCAATGCAATGCACCACGGCAAAGCCCCTAACTGGACCTGATCCGAACAACAGCAGTGCCACGCCCGCAATCAACGTGGTGATGTTCGAGTCCAAGATGGTGGCCCAAGCCTGTTCATAGCCGGTGTGAATGGCCGCCTGAGGAGATGCCCCCCTGCGCAGCTCCTCGCGCACGCGCTCGTTGATCAAAACGTTGGCGTCAATCGCCATGCCCAACGTCAGCGCGATGGCGGCGATGCCTGGCAAGGTGAGCGTGGCCTGAAGGCTGGACAACACCGCCACCAACAACACCAGGTTCACCGAGAGCGCCACGCTGGAAAACAGCCCGAACAGCATGTAGTAGGCGCACATGAACACCACGATCACCAAGAAGCCCCACATCACGCTGTGAAAGCCCTTCTCGATGTTTTCGGCCCCCAGGCTCGGACCGATGGTGCGTTCTTCAATGATCTCCATTGGTGCAGCCAGCGAGCCGGCGCGCAACAACAACGCGGTGTCACTGGCTTCGGTGGTCGTCATCCGACCTGAAATCTGAACGCGTCCTCCGCCGATTTCGCCACGAATGACCGGCGCGGTCACCACTTCGCCTTTGCCTTTTTCAAACAGCAAGATGGCCATGCGCTTGCCAATGTTTTCTCGGGTCACGTCGCGGAACACACGGGCACCTTTGGCGTCCAGGGTGAGATGGACGGCGGCCTCTTGCGTCTGGCTGTCGAATCCGGCCTGCGCATCGGTCAGGTTCTCCCCCGTCAGCACCACCAGCCGCCGCGTGATGACGGCCTGTCCATTGCGGTCCAGGTGTCGCTCAGACCCGAATGGCACGGGGCCGGTGCCTTGTTCAGCGGCACGCCCTTCCGCACTTTCGTCCACCATGCGCAACTCCAGGGTGGCGGTACGGCCCAGAATGTCTTTGGCCTTGGCCGTGTCCTGAACGCCCGGCAACTGAACGACGATGCGGTCCAGCCCCTGTTGTTGAATCACGGGCTCTGCCACGCCCAGCTCGTTGATGCGGTTGTGCAGGGTGGTGATGTTCTGCTTCAGCGCCTGCTCCTGAATGCGCCTTGCCGCCTCGGGCTTGAGCGTCAGCACCAGTCGGGGTTCCGTGCCACCCGGTGCTGCACCGACGGTCAGGTCCGGGAATTGGTCGCGAAGGAGGTCACTGGCGGCCTGAGCCGTGGCCTCGTCGCGCAGACGCAGTTCCAGCGTGTCGCCGTTGCGCGTGACGCCACCATGGCGAATGCCTTTGTCACGCAGTGCCGAGCGGATGTCATTGCCCACTGCCTCTGCCCGCTTGGTCAAGGCGCCGGCCATGTCCACTTCCAGCAGGAAATGCACGCCGCCGCGCAAGTCCAGCCCCAAATACATGGGCGATGCGTGCAGCGCTTGCAGCCACGCAGGGGTTCGCGGCACGAGGTTCAGCGCCACCACATACGTGGGGTTGGATGCATCTGGGTTGACGGCCTTTTCAATGGCGTCGCGCGCTTTCAGCTGGGTGTCGGTGTCTGCAAACCGCACCCGAACGGAGCCGCCGTCCAACTGAAGGGCCGTGGACGCGAGTTTCTGATCGGCCAGAACCGATTCGACCCGGGCCAGGATGTTGGCGTCCACCTTGACCGTTGCTTTGGCAGACGACACCTGCACAGCAGGCGCTTCGCCAAAGAGGTTGGGCAGGCTGTACACCAGGCCCAACAGCAGCACCACGGCGATGGTGATGTATTTCCAAAGGGGGTATCGATTCATGGCGCAATGCAGAGGGGTTTCATGGAACGACCCGCGCGGGAAAGCGCAAACACTTGCCCGCGCGGGCGCCCGCCCGGATTGGGTCGCTTGCGGCCCAGGGCGAGCGCTCAGGACGCTTTGAACGTGCCTTTCGGCAGCACTTGGACAACCGAGGAGCGCTGGAACTGCACTTCAACGCCTTGGGCGACCTCAACGTCCACGTGCGTTTCGCCCAGCCGGGCGATGCGACCCAGCATGCCGCTGGCCAGCACCACTTCATCGCCTTTTGCCAAGGCATCAACCATTGCCTTGTGCTCCTTGGCTTTTTTCATTTGTGGGCGAATCATCACAAAGTACAGCACCACAAACATCAACACCAAGGGCAACATGCCCATCAGGGTGCTCTGGGTACTGGCTGCACCCGTGCTTTGCGCGTAAGCAGAAGAAATGAACACAATACACTCCGGTGGGTAAGCAAAACGACCAACTCTCCGACGAGCGGCCAAACCCCGGATTGTAGGCCGGGCCCCGCAACTTGGGCCGGTTGGCCCTGCGGCGCAGTCAGTTGTCTCTGGCGTCCCATTGCGCAGTCAAGGCGGCCCAGCGGGCCATCACGGCTTTTGCGTTGCGCGCTTTGACGTGCCCGAAGCCTTTGATGCCCTCTGGCAGTCGGGCCAGTTCCAATGCCAATTCATGTCGGTTCGCGCTCAGTCCCGCGCGCACACGGCTCATCAGGTCCCGGTAGTCCAGCACCAGTTGGCGTTCCATGCGGCGTTCCTCGGTGTGGCCAAATGGGTCCAGCCATGTGCCACGGAGCACCTTCAGCGGGGCCAGAAGGCGGAACACCGCGGCCATGTAGGCGCCAAAGGGCCGCTTTTGGGCCTCGCCCCGCTCGTTCTGAGGGCTCAAAAGCGGCGGTGCGAGGTGAAACGTGCGCTTGTAGCCGTTCTCAAACAACCCATCCAGCCGTTGCTGGAAAGCGGTGTCGCTGTGGAGGCGGGCCACTTCGTACTCGTCTTTGTACGCCATCAGCTTGAACAGGTTCCGGGCCACGGTCTCTGCCAACACGGTTTTGCCCAGGGGGCGCTCCGCTTCCCGAATGGTCTCCACAAAGGCGCGGTAATCGGCCGCATAGCGGGCATTTTGGTACGCCGTCAGGAACTCCACCCGCCGCTGGATGAGCTGCTCCAGACTTTCTTTTTTCTTCCAAACGATGGGCTGCGCGGGTTGCAGTTGCTGACGAATTCGGTCTGGGTCGTGCGCCGCCAGTCGGCCCCATGCAAAAGCGGCCTTGTTGGCGTCGACGGCGACACCGTTCAGCTCAATCGCCCGCATCAGCGCGTCGTGCGTCAGTGGGATCCACCCCTTTTGCCATGCAAAGCCCAGCATCATGGGGTTGACGTACAAGGTGTCGCCCATCAGGCTCTTGGCGAGGGCTTCGGCGTCCACGGTGCCCAGGTCTTGAGGGGCCAAGGCCGCTGCGATGGCGCCCACGCAGGCCTCCGAGGGGTTGTTCCACTGGCCATTCGTCACGAACGCCGCGGTGGGGGTGCCGTGGGTGTTCAGGGCCACCTTGGTGCGGCCACTTTGCATGCGCATCAAGGTTTCCACGCCCGCCGTGACCAACGGATCGCAACCCAGCACCAGGTCGGCTGACGCCATGCTCACGCGGGTGGTGTGGATGTCGGCTGCAGTGGGCGCGATGATGACGTGACTCCACGTGGCGCCGCCCTTCTGGGCCAGGCCGGCTGCGTCTTGGGTGACGATGCCCTTGCCCTCAAGGTGGGCCGCAACGCCCAGAAGCTGCCCAATGGTGATGACACCGGTTCCGCCCACGCCAGAAACCACGATGCCCAAGGCGCCCTTGAGGGGGGCGATGGCGGGTTCGGGCAATCCGTCATGCGGATTGGACCCGCCGCCAGTGACCTTCAGCCCCGTCTGTTTGCGCAGCTGTCCTTCAACGGTGACGAAGCTGGGGCAAAAGCCTTTGACGCAGCTCAGGTCTTTGTTGCAAGAGCTTTGGTTGATGGTGCGCTTTCTTCCGAACTCTGTTTCCAGCGGCTCCACGCTCAGGCAGTTGCTTTGGACGCCGCAGTCGCCACAGCCTTCACACACCAGGTCGTTGATGACCACGGTTTTCGTTGGTGTGGCCAGCTTGCCGCGCTTGCGGCGGCGGCGTTTCTCGGTGGCGCAGGTCTGGTCATAAATGATGATCGACGTCCCTTTGACCGCCCGGAACTGCTGCTGAATGCGGTCCAGTTCGTCGCGGTGGTGGATGTCGATGCCTGTGGGCAAGCCGGAGACGCCTTCGTACTTCTCCGGCTCGTCGGTCACGATGGTCAGTGCGGCCACGCCTTCTGCACGCATGCTTTGCGCGATCTGAACCACCGAGTGGCCCTCGGGCCGTTCGCCCACTTGTTGGCCGCCGGTCATCGCCACGGCGTCGTTGTACAAAATTTTGTAGGTGATGTTCACCCCTGCGGCGATGCTCTGTCGAATGGCCAGCAACCCGCTGTGGAAGTAGGTGCCATCCCCCAAGTTGGCAAACACATGCGCTTCGGTGCTGAAGGGCGCCTGACCGACCCACGGCACGCCCTCGCCCCCCATCTGGGTGAAGCCCATGGTCGAACGATCCATCCAGGTGGCCATGTAATGACAGCCGATGCCGCCCAGTGCGCGTGACCCCTCGGGCACCCGGGTGCTGGTGTTGTGCGGGCAACCCGAGCAGAACCAGGGCAGACGCTCCGCACCCTGCACCTGCGGCAGCGAGGCCATGGCCCGATCCTTGGCGTCCAGAACGGCCATGTGCGTTTGAATGCGGGCGGCCACGTCTTCGGGTACGCCCAGCTTCAGCAGGCGCTGTCCCAGGGCGCGTGCGATCAGGGCGGGTGACAGGTCGGCGTTGGCGCGCAGCAAGGTGTTGGCGCTGGGATTGGGCATGCTCCATTCGCCGCCCGAGAAGTCGCCCTCCACCTCGTTGAATTTGCCCAGCACATTGGGGCGAACGTCGGCGCGCCAGTTGTAGAGTTCTTCTTTGAGCTGGTATTCAATGACCTGCCGCTTTTCCTCCACCACCAAAATTTCTCGCAGCCCCGTGGCAAATTCCCGGGTGGTTTGGGCCTCCAGCGGCCACACCACGGCCACCTTGTGCAGCCGCAGCCCAATGCGCTGGCAGGTGACGGCGTCCAGCCCCAGGTCGGCCAGTGCTTGGCGGGTGTCGTTGTAGGCCTTGCCGCTGGCAATGACCCCCAGCCGGTCATTGGGGCCTTCGATCACGTTGTGGTTCAGGCGGTTGGCTCGGATGTAGGCCAGCGCGGCGTACCATTTGTGGTCGTACAGACGGGCTTCCTGGTCCAGTGGGTGGTCCGGCCAACGGATGTGCAGGCCGCCAGGCGGCATGGGGAAGTCCGGTGTCACGATCTGCACGCGGTGCGGGTCGACGTTGACGGTGGCGCTGGACTCGACGATCTCCTGAATGGTTTTCATGCCCGCCCAGACGCCAGAGAAGCGGCTCATGGCGAATGCGTGCAGGCCCAAGTCCAGTATTTCCTGCACATTGGCCGGGAAAAAAACCGGCAAGCCACACGCTTTGAAAATGTGATCGCTCTGGTGCGCGGCGGTGGAGCTTTTGGAGATGTGGTCGTCCCCTGCCACCGCAATCACGCCCCCCCAGGGCGTGGTGCCTGCCATGTTGGCGTGTTTGAACACGTCGCTGCAGCGGTCCACGCCGGGGCCTTTCCCGTACCAGATGCCGAACACGCCGTCGTAGCGGTGGGTCTGCGCCGATGCGTACCCGAGTTGCTGCGTGCCCCAGAGTGCGGTGGCGGCCAGTTCCTCGTTCACCCCTGGCTGAAAGACGACATGGTTGGCTTTGAGGTAGGGCGCCGCCTTCTGCAGCGCTTGGTCATAGCCACCCAAGGGCGACCCGCGATAGCCACTGACAAACCCCGCGGTGTTTTTGCCCAGTCGCGCGTCCCGCTGGCGCTGCATCATGGGCAGCTTGACCAGTGCGTGAACGCCACTCATGAAGGCCAGTCCTTCGTCCAGCCGGTATTTGTCGTCCAGCGTGACGGAGGCGATCGCTTGGCGAACGGCTTCGGGCAGTTCCCGGTGTTGGGGGGCATTCATG
>JACCDH010068186.1_pt1 | contig 27206 bp, 30 predicted proteins | sample 7442481 | NCBI WGS metagenome assembly JACCDH01 (sample SAMN15323433, study PRJNA562643) | freshwater metagenome | isolation source: river surface water | place: USA:Blue River Watershed | collected 2017-08-15 | reverse complement strand
TTTCTCTTTGATCTACCCAGTGAGGTTGCCCAGGGTCGCCGCAGTTTGGCCAGAAATCCAGATAAGTTCGAAAGCCTCGATGACGTATTCTTTGATCGTGTCAGGCAGGAGTATCGTCGTCGCGCCATAGAAGATACTGATCGTTTTGTTCTGATTGATGCAAATCAGTCCGTAGAATCAATTGCCAAAACACTTGAAGAATATATATTAAATATATGATTAATATATACTTTATTTATATTCGACTGCAGTAAGGTAAGCAAAAAAATGACACCAATAACGGCTTGGCAAAAAACACTATGGGCTCAATTAACAAGCCAAGGGATGAGTCACGCCACCATCTTTCATGGCCAGGAGGGCTTGGGCCATTTAGATTTTGCCTTAAATATGGCTAAGGCCAAGCTGTGTGAGAGCCAGACAGAATCAAAACCATGTCACCAATGTGAGGCATGTCGGTGGTTTGATACCGGTAGTCACCCCGATTTTCAGGGTCTTCTACCCGAGGATTTGCAAAGCCTTCTTCCGCATGACAACCTCATCGATGACGTAGGTGAAGAAGTTCTTATTAAAAACATTAGTACAGATGATGACAAGGCAGACAAAAAGCTTAGCCAGGTCATTAAAGTAGCCCATATTCGAAGCATGATCGACTCTCTGGGAACTGCTAGCTATCGTTCAGGGCAAAGGGTAGTCCTGCTTGGTCCGTTAGAGTCTTTAGAGCCTATCTCTGCCAACACATTACTGAAAACCTTAGAAGAGCCCCCTGAAAATACTATCTTCTTATTATTTACCTATCGCTTAGATCGAATCCTGCCAACAATTAAATCTCGCTGTAGATTAATTGCTATGCCTAAGCCATCAGAGGAAGATGCTTTGGCATGGCTGAGCTCCCAAGTGGCCTCTGCTAACCTAGAAATAGACTCCCAAAATCTCCTAGCCATCTTAAGAGAAGAGGGTGGAGCACCAGCACGTGCATGGCAGAGAATTTTTGATCTTGAAGAGCAAAGCTATCAAGAAAGTCTTCAGCAATTACTTCATGGGCTTGGGCAGGGTCGGCAGGTCGAATGGATCAAGCTTTCTGAATCCATTAACAAAGTACCTCTGCGTGAAATTTTAATACTGCTGCAAAAGTGGTTATATGACTTGCTATTATTTCGCACTGTTGGATATGCAAAGTTTTATCCACAAACTCAAGTGCTTATTTCAGCATGTGCTGCTAAGGCAAATACAGCCAAGCTACGCGAGTTTTTAAAAGCGGTCAGTGATTCTCGTAAAAGCGAGAATCACCCACTGGCTAATCGAGTACAAATCGAATCGTTATTAATTAGATACAAAAATATATTTGAGGCATAAGTCATGTTTGTTGATTCACATTGTCATCTAGATTTTCCTGAGTACCAGGGGCAGTTGGATGATTTATTGGCTCGTATGAAAACAGCTAAGGTGACTCACGCACTCTGTATCTCTGTTGATATGCCTAATTTTCCTAATGTCTTAGAAATTGCAAAAAGCCATGAAAATCTTTTTGCCAGTGTGGGCACGCATCCTGACTACAAAGATACCCCTGAGCCGAGTGTCGAGCAGTTAGTTCAGTTAGGTCAAGATTCAAAAGTGGTCGCCGTCGGTGAGACGGGCCTTGATTATTATCGTATTGGAGATGATTCGATTGAAAGCATGGAGTGGCAAAGAGATCGATTCAGAAGGCATATACAGGCAGCCAAACAACTGAATAAGCCTTTAATTATTCATACACGTAGCGCCTCAGCTGACACTATTCGTATCATGAAGGAAGAGGGTGCAGACCAAATCGGCGGCGTTATGCATTGCTTCACAGAATCATGGGATGTTGCACAAGCTGCCATGGACCTCAATTTCTATATATCTTTCTCTGGGATTGTGACTTTTAAGAACGCTAAAGACTTGCAAGAGACTTGTAAAAAAATTCCTTTAGATCGGCTTCTGATTGAGACAGATTCACCATTCCTGGCGCCAGTGCCACACCGTGGCAAAACTAATGAACCAGCATGGGTATCCCACGTAGGAGAATTTGTCGCTCATCTTCGTGGCGATGATTTGGCTTCATTAGCTCAGGCGACTAGCCAGAACTTCTCAAGACTTTTTAGAGTGAACCTACATTAAACTCTAAATGAAGTTACCTGTTTTCAAATATTGTTTTGCGATAGGCTTTACCTTTTTTCAAGGGCTGGTATTTGCCGCTCAAGCCATTGATGACTTTGTGATTCATGCCAAGATGAATGACCAGACTGCCATCATCAAAGCCCTCAATTCGGGTCATAATCCAAATCTGATTGATTCTAAAGGTCATCTTGCGATCGTCGCAGCAATTTCAGAGGGCTCATGGGATGTGGCTAATTTATTGATCAACTATTCAAAGACCGACATTAATCAACAAAATGCGTTTGGTGAGTCTGCATTAATGATGGCTGCATTTGTGGGTCGTCTTGATCTTGTAAAGCGCCTCATTGATGATAAAAAGGCAGAATTTAGCCACCCTGGTTGGACGCCACTGCATTATGCGGCAACCAATGGTCATCTAGATATCGTTCGTTTTCTCTTGGATAAGGGGGCTTATGTCGATCCAGAAAGCCCCAACCAAACCACTGCCTTGATGATGGCCGTTCGTGGTGGCCATATACACGTCGTCAAGGAACTTCTCGATCGCGGGGCCAATCTCAGCCAAATGAATCAACTTCAGATGACTGCGATTGATTTTGCCGATCAATTCAACCAAGTTGAAATAGCCAAAGGTTTGCGTTCTAGATGGTTAAAGGTATATGGAAGCCCATATATTTCGACATCTAAGCTAGCTCACTGATTAGCAACTTTCGCATAATCTTTATTATGTTAAATTATGGATATACGAACAAAATACGAAAAACTATACAAAGCTGCAACATACAAAATTCACTCCGTACCCCCTATCCCGCTCAAGATTGATGAGCGGAACCCAGAGCTAGTCAAGCTCATGAAAAAGCACCAATTAAAGAATGCCGCGATTATTACGCCATGTAATCCCGGTAGTTGCAAAATGCCGATGGATTACAACGAAAGGCGCATAGAGTTCTTCAAAGAAATACTCGAGCAAAGGAAATATTTCTACCTCCCTGCCGATAATTGCGACAAAGAGACAGGTCATTGGCATGAACCTAGCTTTTGGATCACAGATATTCGACTGCCAGAGGCCAAACAGTTGGCCATAGACTTTGGACAAAATGCATTTGTCTATACAACTAGCTATGCTGCACCAAGACTAATATGGCTGATAAAGGAGAAAAGATGAACTTATTACACACCATGTTAAGAGTAGGTAATCTAGAACAATCTGTAGATTTCTATACTCGTGTCCTGGGCATGAATCTACTAAGAACTACAGACCGTCCTGACCAAGGCTATTCCCTAGCCTTTGTAGGTTATGGTGATGGGAATAAAAGTGGCCATGCCGAGATTGAATTGACATATAACTATGACGTTCATGAGTATGAGATGGGAACGGCATATGGTCATATTGCAATTGGTACCGAAGATATTTACGCGCAATGTGAAAGCATTCGATCCAATGGCGGAAATATCACGCGAGAACCAGGACCTGTGAAGGGTGGAAATACGATTATTGCCTTCGTACAAGACCCCAACGGGTACAAAATTGAGTTGATACAAAAAGGGTAACTCAATCAACTCTTACTCATGTGCGGTGCGCCCTAGCACACCGCTCTTTTGATTTCTCTATCCTTTTCTTTTCGAGCTTGCTCTTCCTCGGGGCTTAAGGCGCTCTCAATCGATACCCCAACCTCCTCCATGCGAATGTTGTCCTTTGGACATATTGGCGCACCCATAGATTCCCACTTCTTGAGTAGGCTAACTTCATAGCCGCACTGACCACAGCGGGCTTTGGAACGCTGTTGGTTACTTGCGCGCGGTGGCGGAAACACGATTGCCTTATGAGGATAGTTACCTAAACGCTCTGCAATCATCATCAGTCGAACTTTGAGCTCTTCAGTAGCATGAGCGCTTTTCGCAGGGCCTTCCAAACCGACACAATGGGCAATATCTTTGAAGTCTTGACCGTGTCCACTGTGACAATCATCTATCGCATGACATAATTCATGCACTAGGGTATCCAAGACCTCAACTGGATCTTCTAATCGCGGTGAAATAAAAATTTCGTTAACCATATCCCCTGACCGCTCCCGTGGCCAACATTGACCTAGAGTACTTCTTGGGCTACTTGAAGCGGGCCAGCCACACGAGAGCTTAACGGGGGGTATGGCAAACCCAGCCTTGCTAAAGACAGGTTCTAAGGCATGTACTGCAGCCTGTAACCATGACTCTCGTGTAGTATGAATTTGAGCTATATTGTCATTCATGAGAAGAGTTTACTTATTGTTATTAGGTGTTAGCTTATTAGGCTGTTCAAGGCATGACTACGTTACTTGGCAATGCACTTCACCAGAACAGATTAATGCGAGTGAAAAACCTCTGACCATGATTTTAGACCGTACTGAAATGCGGATACAAAAAGATATTTACTACTTCTGCGGTAGCTTAGGGTACCAAAGCTTTTTTTCTAAACAATGTCCTGCAGTCAATGCAGAGTCACCAATTAGATTCACCCCCAAAACTGGAGATTTAGAAATTCGCCAAGGATCCATAACAAATACAATGAAATGCGAATCACTATGACGGAATCGAATAAACAAAATAACTCTTTATCTGTTGGCGACAGTGACTCTGACTCCCCTTGCATTGGGATTTGCTCAACCTTATTTGATGAGGTATGTCAGGGTTGCGGTCGAACAGCTGAAGAGGTATGTAATTGGGTATTTCTAAGCCCAGATGAAAAAAAGAAGGTTTGGGAACGCATTACTGCTGAAGGAACAGCAATGCGCTTTAAGAGAACCAACCCAACTTAACTCTAACCTTCTAGATTCTGGCTTTTAAGGTAGTCTTCGTAGTTACCTTCAAAATCAGTCACCGTTCCATCGCCTTTAACTTCGAGGATTCTCGTGGCGAGTCCCGAGATAAATTCACGGTCATGCGAAACAAAAATGACGGTGCCATCATATTTTTCTAATGCAACCTGTAAACTTTCGATGGATTCCATATCCATGTGATTGGTTGGCTCATCCATTGCAAGGACATTGTGTTTTTGGAGCATCAAGCGCCCCCAAATCATTCTCCCCTTCTCACCACCAGAGATGACCTTAACAGACTTACCAATGTCATTACCAGAGAATAGTAGTCGTCCCAGAGTACCGCGAATCACTTGATCATCATCGCCAGGCTTACCCCACTGCTGCATCCAGTCAAATAAACTCAACTCTTCAGGGAAGTACTCATTGGTATCCTGTGGCATGTAGCCCACATTTGCATTTTCAGACCATTTAACATCGCCCTTATCAACTTGAATACCACCAAATCTTTTGCTCAAAATGCTCTTCAATAAGGTGGTTTTACCTGCGCCATTTTGACCAATAATGGCTACTTTCTCTCCAGGACGAATGGTCAGCTTGAGGTTCTTGAAAATAGGACGGTCATATTCTTGAGTAAGACTCGTACATTCAACCGCCATATTATGTAGTTTTTTCTCATACTCAAAACGAATGAATGGGTTTTGACGTGAAGACGGTTTGATTTCGACAATCTCAATTTTTTCAAGTTGTTTTTGTCTTGATGTAGCCTGTCGCGCTTTAGATGCATTTGCAGAAAAGCGTCTAACGAAGGCCTGTAATTCCTCGACCCTCTCTTTAGCCTTAGCATTGGCTGCCATTTGACGCTCACGAGCTTGCATAGAAGCTAGCATGTAAGAATCGTAATTACCCGGATAAACAGTCAGAGTCCCATAGTCCATATCAGCCATATGTGAGCAGACTGAATTTAAAAAATGACGATCGTGAGAAATAATGATCATCGTACTATTTCGACTATTAAGAACTTCCTCTAACCAATGAATAGAATGAATATCTAGGTTATTGGTTGGCTCATCCAATAATAGAACATCTGGATCTGCAAATAATGCCTGAGCTAAGAGAACACGTAACTTCCAGCCAGGGGCCACCTCACTCATTGGACCATTATGTTGATCAATAGGGATGCCGATACCCAACAATAACTCCCCTGCTCTTGCTTCAGCTGTATAGCCACCATATTCTGCAAATTTAGCTTCTAATTCAGCAGCCTTCATGTAATCTTCATCTGTGGCATCAGGTTTTGCATAAAGAGCGTCACGCTCTGCAGCGGCCTCCCACATTTCTTGATGTCCCATCATGACAACATCGAGTACGCGTACCTCTTCATAAGCAAATTGATCTTGGCGTAACTTACCCAGACGGATGTTGGGTTCAAGAGAAATATTCCCAGCACTTGGCTCTAGATCACCGCCTAAAATTTTCATGAATGTGGACTTGCCACAACCATTAGCGCCAATCAAACCGTAGCGATTCCCACCGCCAAATTTAACTGAGATATTTTCAAATAGGGGTTTAGCCCCGAACTGCATTGTGATATTTGCTGCTGTAAGCACAATTGGCCTTAAAAAATAGTAGTAAACATGAGATTTTAACTAATCTCTTTATGAGCGATTGATCTATCTACGAATGATTAACTCGTAACCAGAGCGAGTTGCTTGGAGAGAGGCTTCTGCCCCAACGGGTAAAGTTAATTTATCCCGACAATGTCCGAAGGGTAAATTCGTGAGTACGGGGCAAGGAATCAGCCTTCTAAGCGTATCCAATGCAGACTGTAGGTCATAGCCATTGTCAGTTGCAGATAATTTATATCCACTGATATCACCTACAAGAATCGCCTGTTGACTACTAAGATAGCCGGCGTGTAAGAGTTGTAAAAGCATTCTCTCAATCCGATACGGATGTTCGTTAATATCTTCAATAAAAAGAATGCCTTGACTCACCTGCTTTACTGTAGGCATGTAAGCAGTACCTAGCAAACTGACCAAGATTGATAAGTTACCCCCCCACAAAAGACCAGGTCGATTGCTGCTGATATTGAGCTCCTGACTAAGTATTTGTGAGCTCTCTACAGAGTAATGGATGGTCTTATTAGCCATGGCATCCATAAAATACTTATAAGTAAATGCAGATACCGCAGCGGTAAAATCAGGGTTAAACATGGGCCCTGCAAAGGAAATCCGAGATGTTTTAGCCAGAAGGGCTAGATTAAATGCCGTAAAGTCACTATGCCCGACTATACGCAAGCCCCGATCAACTTGTTGAGCAAGCGAATCCCAGTCAATATCTGGGAGCAATCTATGCATTCCATAGCCACCACGCGCGGCCATGACAACAAAGCTTGGGTCAATACTAGACAAATGATTCAAATCATCAAGACGCTCAGCGTCTGTTCCAGAAAAACGTTGGCTTTGACGCGCCAAACACGCCAGGTTGGATAAATAAAATCCCTGCTCTCTACAAATCTGGATACCTTGCTCAGCGATTGAAGCATCTTGCAAGGCACCCGATGGAGCAATGAGATGAATATTCATTAACGGCGATCTTTAAAAAAATTTTTGAGTAAATTTGCACATGAGTCTGATAGTACCCCACCTACGCATTCCGTATGATGATTTAACTTTTTTTCATCAAACAAACTCAGAACACTATGCACACACCCCGTCTTTAAATCAGCTGCTCCATAAACCAAACGTGAAATCCTTGCATTCATAATGGCCCCTGAGCACATCATGCATGGTTCTAGAGTCACGTAGAGAGTGGTCTCAGGAAGACGATAGTTATTCATAACTCGACCGGCGTTACGTATAGCCATCATTTCAGCATGAGAACTGGGATCATTTTGACTAATTGGCATATTGTGCCCACTACCAATAACAAGCCCATTTTTTACCAAAACAGCTCCAACGGGTACCTCGCCCAAGCGAGCTGCTAACTCAGCCTGTCTTATGGCCATACCCATAAAGTACTCGTCAACTTGGCTTGCCATAAGCGTCTGCCCAACAATTGGGAGTTTCATATAAGCGAACTCTATGCAAAGAGAGTCGGCCGCTATAGTTTTTCTGAAAAAGTGGCTCCAGCGTTTCAAAAGCAATTTTTGCTAGGTTCTCGACCGTTGGAATCAAGTCAATCACAACAGTTTTATGCCCCGGTATTGCATTTAAGAAGTTAACAAGTACCAGATCATCTTTAGCGACAATAAAGGCATGATCCCAACGATCAACGATATGTTCGTTAGTGATTTTTTTTATATCACCAAAATCTAAAACCATACCCTCGTCGGCATCACCGTGCTTTTCTTGAACGGCACCCCGAAGAGTAACCTCAATGACATAACGGTGACCATGTAAATGTTTACATTGGCCACCATGATGTGGAATTCGGTGCCCTGCATCAAATTCAAGGCGGCGTGTGATATCGATTGAAGAGTTCAACATGCTTTAACGTATTCCTATCCACTTGTGATTTTGCATACTCAAACGCCATTTAGGTCGCATCTGGCAAATTCGTACAGCCTCCTGTATATGCTGCGATTGCTGAGCATCATCTAGAGGTTGAATGAAAAAATGCTTGAATGACATTTTTTCATAACGAGCTAAAACCTTATCTATATCTTCAGAGTAGCCTAATTGAGGCCAAACTAGTTTAATCTCATCGGCCTGAAGAATACGCAGATCTGATCCAGATTTAGGGCTGAGACAAACCCAATCTACGCCTTTAGGAAGCTCTAGAGTCCCATTGGTTTCAATAGCAACCTCAAAACCCATTAACTTGACAGCTTTGATTAATGGCTCATCGAGCTGCAAAAGAGGTTCTCCACCCGTAAAAACTACATATTTATGTTTGGGGTCAGCATCGCCCCAAAACTGATCTATGTGCTTTGCCAGTGAATCTGCATCTGCAAACTTGCCTCCACCTAAGCCATCTGTACCAACAAAATCTGTGTCACAAAATTTACAAATGGCACCTGCCCGATCCTCTTCTCTCCCCGACCAGAGATTACAACCTGAAAAGCGACAAAAAACTGCCACTCGCCCAGCATGGGCCCCCTCTCCTTGGAGGGTGAAGAAAACTTCTTTAACGCTATAGGTCATAATGATCGATTAGAACTTACTCTGAGATAGCTAGGTATTTGATTTTACTAGCATTTGTATTTATCAATAAAAATCTTTTGCTTAAGTTGCAATGACATATAAAGGTAATATCGATGACACAAGTTTTTGGCATTAAAAATTGCGACACAATGAAAAAAGCATGCGCTTGGCTCGATCAACATGGCATTCAATATGAGTTCATCGACTACAAAAAAAGTGGCGTTGTAGCAGGTCAAATTCAGCTATGGTGCAGCTTGTCTGACTGGAAAATCCTCGTGAATCAACGTGGTACAACCTGGAAGAAGATACCTGATCTAGAAAAAACCCCTCTTGATGAAACCCGGGCTAAGCAATTAATGATCACTTACCCGAGCCTGATTAAACGACCGATCGTTCTACATAAGGGGAAAATGATTATTGGCTTTAACGAAGACCTCTTTGAAAATTTTTTTAAAGAGTAGCCAATCTTACTCCCACTCAATCGTTGCAGGTGGCTTTCCGCTAATGTCATACACCACACGGTTAATCCCGCGTACCTCATTAATGATGCGATTGGAAACACGACCCAAGAGATCATGTGGTAGATGAGCCCAATGGGCCGTCATAAAGTCTTGCGTTTGGACAGCGCGTAATGCCACAACGTACTCGTAGGTTCTACCATCTCCCATGACACCCACTGATTTAACAGGTAAAAATACTGCGAATGCCTGACTAGTCAATTCATACCATGATTTACCACTGTTCTCTTCAATAGTCGAACGTAGCTCTTCAATAAAGATTGCATCTGCTTTACGTAACAAATCAGCAAAATCTTTTTTCACTTCTCCAAGAATTCTCACGCCTAAGCCAGGCCCTGGGAAAGGATGACGATAAACCATTTCATGAGGCAACCCTAATGCAACCCCCAGCTCTCTAACCTCATCTTTAAATAACTCTCTAAGAGGCTCTAGCAACTGCAAATGCATATCGTCAGGTAAACCACCCACATTGTGATGACTCTTGATTGTGTGGGCACCTTTTTTGCCTTTGCCTGCAGACTCAATCACGTCAGGGTAAATGGTTCCTTGTGCCAACCATTTAGCATTTTTAATTTTGGCAGACTCTCGCTGAAAGACCTCCACAAACTCTTTCCCAATTATTTTTCTCTTTTGCTCAGGATCTGATACCCCTGCGAGTTCACCCATAAATTGTTGGGTAGCGTCAACATGAATTACCTTGACACCTAAATTTTTAGCAAACATATCCATGACCATTTGCCCTTCGTTTAAGCGCAAAAGACCATGATCCACGAATACACAGGTTAACTGCGAGCCAATCGCTCGATGTATCAATGCTGCCGCAACACTAGAATCCACTCCGCCCGACAAACCGAGAATCACCTCGTCTTGCCCAACCTGATCTCTAATTTTGGCTACTGCCTCACTAATGTAATCCCCCATTACCCAATCAGTGCGACATTGGCAAATACCATGAACAAATCTTTCTAGAATGGCTCTGCCTTGCAAAGTATGAGTGACTTCTGGGTGAAACTGAACAGCATAAAACTGTCTAGCCTCATCAGCCATACCAGCAATAGGACATGACTCTGTCGATGCCATCAGCTTAAAGCCGGGCGGTAATTCAGTCACTGAATCACCATGACTCATCCATACTTTTAGAATACCGTGGCCTTCAGGTGTCGAGTGATCTTGAATGCCATTGAACAGCGGAGTATGGCCCCTGGCACGAACCTCTGCATATCCAAACTCCCTGGACTTACCTAAGGATTCGGCAGTAGCTACACAACCCCCTAATTGAGCTGCCATGGTTTGCATGCCATAACAGATACCAAGAACTGGAACACCTAACTGGAACACAATCTCAGGAGCTCGTGGCGTGTCCCCCTCTGTGACGGAGCTAGGACCGCCGGACAAGATAATTCCCTTACAACCCTGTTCTTTTACAAATGCCTCTATCCAAGCCGAATCGACATCGTAGGGATGAATCTCTGAGTAAACACGGGCCTCTCTAACGCGTCTAGCAATTAACTGAGTAACCTGAGACCCGAAGTCTAATATTAGTATTTTGTCGTGCACGAAAAATCCGATTAATCGATATGGTAATTGGGTGCTTCTTTAGTAATTTGTACATCGTGAACGTGAGATTCACGCATTCCGGCCGATGTAATTTCGACAAAGGTTGCTTTTTGATGTAATTCATCAATCGTCTGACAACCACAATACCCCATGGATGAGCGAATGCCACCTGTCAATTGATGGATGATGGTTAACACACTACCCTTGTAAGGAACTCTGCCTTCGATACCTTCTGGTACCAACTTATCGACATTAGCACTGTTGTCTTCTTGGAAGTAACGATCTGCGGCTCCATCCTTCATCGCTCCCACCGAGCCCATACCTCGATAGCTCTTATAAGAGCGACCCTGATATAGAAAAACTTCCCCTGGTGACTCTTCGGTACCGGCAAACATACCACCCATCATTACGCAATGTGCACCTGCCGCTAGAGCTTTAGAAATATCTCCAGAATAACGCACACCACCATCTGCAATTAATGGTACCCCTGTGCCTTCCAGAGCTTTAGCAACATTTACAACCGCGCTAATCTGAGGTACGCCTACACCTGCAACGATACGTGTAGTACAGATAGATCCTGGGCCAATACCCACCTTGACACCGTCAGCACCATGGTCAACTAGTGCACGTGCGGCATCAGCCGTTGCTATATTGCCGCCAATCACTTGAATATGTGGATAGTTAGACTTCACCCATTTAACTCGATCTAGGACGCCCTGTGAGTGACCGTGAGCCGTATCAACCACAATAACGTCGACACCAGCTTTGACCAATAACTCTACTCGTTCATCATTATCCGGGCCTACGCCAACAGCGGCGCCAGCCAATAATTGACCACGACTATCCTTGCTTGCATTAGGGTGTTCTTTTGCCTTGAGAATATCTTTAACAGTAATGAGGCCTTTAAGTTCAAAGGCATCATTTACAACTAACACACGTTCGAGGCGGTGCTTATTCATTAAGCGTTTAGCTTCTTCAGGGCTCGCCCCTTCACGCACAGTCACCAGACGCTCTTGAGGCGTCATCTTTTCTCTGACTTTTGCGTCTAAATCTTCTTCAAAGCGTAAATCTCGATTCGTAATTATTCCAACAACTGTTTTACCTTCTAGAACTGGAAAACCAGAAAATCCATGCTCACGTGACAGTTGGAGCACATGCCTTACTGTCATTTCTGGAGTAATGGTGATGGGATCTCTTAATACGCCCGATTCATAACGCTTAACCTTAGCGACTTCTCTGGCCTGTTCGCTCGGTTTTAAATTTTTATGAATAATACCGATACCACCCTCTTGAGCCATGACGATCGCAAGACGACCTTCGGTAACGGTATCCATGGCAGCAGATACCAGTGGAATATTGATGGAAATATCGCGTGTTAACTTGGTACCCAAGCGGGTATCACGCGGCAAAACAGCCGAATAGGCTGGAACCAGTAGCACATCATCAAAAGTAAGTGCTTTTTGTATGAGTCTCATGCAAAACCCCTATGCGCAAAAGCGAATTATAGAGGTTTTTAGCTCCGACTCAAAAAACGGCCTTTTCTACCTGCAGCTTTAGCCTGTAAACGTGCATCTTTGTTTTTATTTGCTTTTTTACGCCGCGCTTCCATTGGGTCAATCAATAAGGGACTATAGATTTCAAGGCGATCACCATCATAAAACGGACTATCCCAATCCTTTCTCTTACCAAAAACGCCAAACATACCTTTGCGATTAATCCGAGGGTCTGCAGGACCATCAAATATACCTAGGGCTTTTAAAACAGCCCCTACAGTCAATGGTTCGTTTAGAGGAAGCTCATAAGAAACTAATTGAAGCGGTTCCTGACGTGCATCACAGACGGTTAATTTAATTTTTTTCACCATACACCTGATCAGCTCGCTTAACAAAACCATCCACAAATGTAGAGGCAATCACATTGAATACTGGCCCAATGATCTTTTCAAGTAGAAGACTTGAAAACTCGTAATGAAGTTTAAATTCGACCTTACACGCATCTTCTCTCAAACCGGTAAATCGCCAATGTCCATGAAACTTCTTAAATGGCCCATCCACAAAGCTCATATCGATAGATTCAGGCCTACGGTTGCTATTGCGAGTATGAAAAAATTGCTCAAGGCCCTTAAATCGAATATGAATCTTTGCATCTAGAACCTCCTCCGATTGTTCATAGATCTCTACGCCACCACACCACGGCAAAAAATCAGGGTACTTGGCAACATCGATTACCAAGTTATACATGCTCTCTGCGGAATGCCTAATTAGTACGGTCTTAAATACGTCTGCCATAATTGCTATTCTAACGAGTTATTTATGAGCATTATTGACAACAAAAAAGCCCTCTTTGATTATTTCATCGAAGAACGTTTTGAAGCCGGCCTTGTATTACAGGGGTGGGAGGTCAAAGCGATTCGAGAGGGTCGAGTACAAATTAAAGAAGCTTATGTGGTTGTCAGGGATGCGGAATTATTTCTGATCGGTTGCCATATCAGCCCTCTAATCTCAGCCTCTACTCATGTTCATACAGATCCAGTACGCACACGTAAATTGTTACTCAATGCCGCTGAAATCAGAAAATTAATTGGCAAAGTGGAGCAACGTGGCTACACGCTAGTTCCCTTAAACCTTCATTACAGCAAGGGTCGCGTTAAGTGTGATGTTGGTCTTGCTCGAGGAAAAAAACTACACGACAAAAGAGATGCTAGCAAAGATCGTGACTGGCAAATTGAAAAAGCCCGATTGATGAAATCGGGCTCGAGAATCAAAGAGTAACCTAACTCTAGCTGCTAGATAAGACTGTCCAAGTATCTATAACGCTGTCCGGGTTTAAAGAGATTGAACTAATCCCTTCTGCCATCAACCATTTAGCAAAATCTGGATGATCTGACGGCCCCTGGCCACAAATACCAATATATTTACCCTTGGCACGACATGTCTGAATGGCACGCGCTATTAAAAACTGTACCGCAGGATCGCGCTCATCAAAGTCTATGGCAAGCAGCTCCATTCCAGAATCACGGTCTAATCCCAGACTTAGCTGGGTCAGATCATTTGATCCAATTGAGAAACCATCAAAATGCTCTAAAAATTCCTCAGCCAAAATAGCGTTCGATGGGATCTCACACATCATAATGACACGCAAACCATTTTCACCACGCTTAAGGCCTTGTGATGCCAATAAGTTGATGACTTTTTCAGCTTGAGCAACTGTTCGCACAAATGGGATCATGATTTCTACATTAGTTAGCCCCATATCGTTACGTACACGTTTCATGGCCTCACATTCCATTGCAAAAGCATCTGCAAAATCTTCAGATATGTAGCGTGAAGCCCCCCTGAAGCCAAGCATAGGATTTTCTTCATCAGGCTCATAACGTGAGCCGCCGATCAATTTCTTATACTCATTAGACTTAAAGTCTGACAAACGAACAATAACTGGCTTAGGATAAAACGCGGCAGCTATCGTAGCCACACCTTCTGCTAATTTATCCACATAAAACGCTCTAGGACTCGCATGCCCTCTAGCAACACTCTCAACAGCTTTTTTCAAATCTAGATCAATATTGGGGTATTCCAATATGGCTTTAGGATGTACTCCAATATTGTTATTGATAATGAATTCGAGTCGTGCTAAGCCAACGCCACCATTTGGAATTTGACAGAAATCAAACGCTAACTGTGGATTACCCACGTTCATCATAATTTTTACGGGGATCTCAGGCAAATTGCCACGCACCAGCTCTGTCACTTCGGTTTCGATAGGACCATCATAGATACGTCCCTCATCACCTTCAGCACAAGATACTGTGACAACTGCACCATCTTTGAGAACATCAGTTGCATCACCACAACCTACCACTGCTGGCACGCCCAATTCTCTGGCAATGATTGCCGCATGGCATGTACGGCCACCGCGATTTGTAACAATCGCAGATGCACGTTTCATTACTGGCTCCCAGTTAGGGTCTGTCATATCAGCTACAAGCACATCACCCTCTTGCACACGATCCATCTCAGAGGCGTCTTTAATGACACGCACGGTGCCGGTGCCAATTTTTTGCCCAATCGCCCGGCCTTTAGTCAGAACAGTCGAATGTCCTTTGAGCTTATAACGCATCTCGACTTTGCCATGCGCTTGACTTTTAACCGTCTCAGGACGTGCTTGAAGAATATAAATTTTCCCATCCACACCATCCTTACCCCACTCTATATCCATGGGACGACCGTAGTGTTTTTCAATAATGACAGCGTATTTAGCTAATTCAATCACATCGTCATCTTGGATGGAATAGCGATTTCTCAATTCAGGAACGACATCTACGGTTTTAACGCGCCCCACCTCGCCCGGCTCAGTAAATTGCATTTGAATTAACTTAGAACCCAAACTCTTACGAATGATCGGGTACTTTCCTAGGTCCAGAGTCGGCTTAAATACATAGAATTCATCGGGATTAACCGCACCCTGAACTACGGTCTCACCAAGACCATAGCTTGACGTAATAAAGACTGCATCTTGAAAGCCAGACTCAGTATCGAGAGTAAACATAACGCCTGAAGCAGCCTTGTCTGAGCGAACCATCCGCTGAATACCTGCTGAAAGAGCGACCTCAGCATGCTCAAAACCCTTGTGAACGCGATATGAGATAGCACGATCGTTATATAAAGAAGCAAACACTTCTTTAATACGTTTGAGAATATCTTCTATACCGACGACATTCAAAAAAGTTTCTTGTTGACCAGCAAAAGAAGCATCAGGTAAATCCTCTGCAGTTGCAGACGAACGTACGGCAAAGGAGCCATTACCAGTCGCATCGAGAGTTTTAAATGCAGTACGTATTTCAAGCTCGAGACGCTCTTGAAAAGGAGCGTTCTCAACCCAAGAACGAATTTCACTTCCAGCTTCTGCAAGTGCTTTCACATCATCCACATTTAACTGCGCAAGACGTTCATTAATACGTGTTGTGAGATTGTTATGATTTAAAAAATCTCGAAAAGCTAATGCAGTGGTGGCAAATCCAGTTGGGACTCTGACTCCAGTCGCATTGAGTTGAGAAATCATCTCACCTAGTGATGCATTTTTACCTCCGACTGATTCGACATCAGTCATACGGAGTTCTTCAAAGGGTAAGACATAGGCTTGCGCATGTTGAGGGTTAGTCATAGTGCTCTCTCATTTAATATAAAACTGGTATGCATCCCAATGCCTTGTATGATGGCAGTGAGATTAAATTATTAGCCTATTGTATCTGTTGACTAACCATTAAAGTAGATTCATGAGCACGAAACCTAGAACTGTATTTATTGTCTCCGACGGGACTGGCATTACCGCTGAAACTTTCAGCCAATCTATCTTGGCCCAATTTGAAATACCTTTTAAGCTATCCCGCAAACCCTTTATCGATACCGTTGATAAGGCCCATCAAGTTAGTAGAGAAATCAAGGATTACGCTAAACAATCGGGGATTGAACCCATTGTGTTTACTACCTTAGTCAACCCAGAAGTGAATCAAGTACTTAGACAAACCCAGGGTTTAGTCCTAGACATGTTTCAAACATTTATTGTCCCCTTAGAAAAAGCATTAGGACAACCTTCCAACCATGCCATTGGACGTTTTCACAATAATGCGGATACGCAGTCTTATAAAAATCGTATTGAGGCAATTAATTTTTCACTGGCGCATGATGACGGCCAATCCAATCAAAATCTAGCAGATGCTGACGTGATCTTAGTTGGTGTATCTAGAAGCGGTAAAACACCAACAAGCTTATATCTTGCTATGCAATACGGCTTAAAGTCAGCCAATTACCCACTGATACCGGATGACTTTGAGAGATCTCAGTTACCCCCCGATCTGCATCCTTACAAGAAAAAATTATTTGGTCTAACGATTGATCCTATGCGCCTATCTGAAATCAGGAATGAACGTCGCCCTGGTAGCAATTATGCCAAGCTGGAAAATTGTCGCTACGAGGTTAGCGAAGCAGAGGCTATGATGCGCAAAAATAATATTTCTTGGTTATCAACGACAAACAAGTCAATCGAGGAAATCGCAACAACCATCTTGCAGCATATTAATCCAGATCGTAATACTTATTAGAAGCGCTTAAGAGTCTGAATGATGCTTAATGCGGACCGTCTCAAATAAGCAAATAGCAACCGCACTTGCCACGTTCAAGGACTCAATACAGGATTCTTGTGGGATATAGATACCTCTTGAGATTGCCATGAGCTCGGGGCTAACACCCTGCCCCTCATTGCCAAAGACCCATGCTTTAGGCTGAAGTAATTCAGCACCTAAATCGTATAGATTCATCTCTGCCTCAAGATGGGTGGCGTAGAAAGGAATTCGGACCTTTTCTCTCAAGTCATTTAGAGTCCAGGCTTCATGAATACAGAGATGACGGTGCGCTCCCATAGCAGCCCTAAGCACTTTGACAGACCAAGCCTGAGCCGTCCCCTTCATACAAATAATGTGCTTAATTCCTGCGGCGGCAGCCGTCCGCATAATAGATCCAACATTACCCGCATCCTGCAGACCATCTAGAACAACCAAGTCGTCCGTGTATTGAAGTGGAAATTGAGGCTGATTAATTTTGATTGCCGCCATGACTGGTGGCGCATTCACTAATTCAGTCACTTTTTTCCATAGACTATCTTCAAGTAGATAAAGGACGGTTTGCGGCTGCACAGCTAACTGAGTATTGATAGCAGCCAAGACTTCAGGCATTGCAAGGCCAGCTTCAGTTGTATAGATTTCATGAAGATCCGAACTGCCAAGCCAAGCTTGTAATAAGTGAATACCTTCTGCGATGGCTAGTGATGACTCCTGTCTCACTTTCTGCGCTTTATGACCACCCTCTAGGTTGGCGCGAATCCTTTTAACCACTGGATTATCGATTGAACTGATATGTTTCGCTGACTTCATACTAAATACTCTGCAAAAGCTGCTTGACCGGACCAAATGAGCGACGATGCTCAGGTGATGGACCATATTGATTCAGCAATTGAATATGCAGCGCAGTCGGATAAGCCATATGTTTGGCAAACTGATACTGCGGATAAATTTCATCTAACTTCAACATATGTCGATCACGACTGACCTTAGCCAGAATTGATGCAGCTGATATTTCTGCCACTAGAGCATCACCTTGAACGATTGCTTCCATCTCTATATCAAGATTTGGGCAGCGATTACCGTCAATCAAAGCTTTATCGGGCAGGCGACCCAAACTACTGGCCAAACCATGAACCGCTCTTTGCATGGCTAGCATCGTGGCCCATAAAATATTTAACTCATCAATCTCATGCACACTAGCAACAGCTACTGAATACGCTCTAGCATTAAGCAGTATCTGTTCATATAAGCTATCTCTTTTCTTGGCACTTAATTTTTTTGAATCCTTCAGGCCGTCAATAGGCTTATCAGGATCAAGTACAACCGCTGCGGCAAAGACGGGGCCAGCTAAAGGCCCTCTTCCAGCCTCATCAACGCCACATATCCATTGTTCAACGGCTCTCAATGATGTCTCCAATCAAATCAGCAACTATAGAATTAGTGGGTCGTTGTAGTTGCTCGTGCATCAGAGTAAAACGTTCTTTTAATTGAGACACTCTGGCAGGATCATCTAACCAAGACAATACCGCTGCTGCCAAATTGGCAGGCTGCGCTTCTTCCTGCAAAATTTCCGGAACCAGAAACTCACCCGCCAAAATATTCGGTAAGCCAATATAAGGTAGATATCCTTGACGACGCATTATCCAGGCTGTGAGCGCAGGTACTGTATAGGAAATCACCATCGGCTTTTTCCATAAAGCGGCTTCTAAAGTTGCAGTACCGCTAGCAATCAAAACCACGTCAGCCGCCTCTAAGACTAGACTAGACTGTCCATCCAACAACTGTATGAACACATTAGCCGAATCTGACAGGTATCTATTCAATAGCTGCTCTAAAGGCCCTCTGAGGCTAGGCATTGCTACCGGAATAAGAACATTCAAATCACCTTGATACTCGCGAGCCATGTGTGCAATGGCTTGAATAAAACCAGGTCCTACTAGATCAATCTCTGAGGCACGACTACCTGGCAAAACTGCGATGACTGGGGCTCCATTCTTAATTCCAAGACTGGATTTGGCAGCCTCCGGGTTGGGGACTAATGGTATCGAAGACGCCAAAGGATGACCGACATAGTGGGCTTTTACCTTCGTATTGCGATACAACTCAGGCTCAAACGGAAAAATGCAAAATAGATGTTCAACCGCTTCTTCAATTTTACGAATACGTTCCTTACGCCAAGCCCAAATAGAAGGGCTTATAAAGTGCGCCGTCTTGACTCCCCTGGACTTCAGATGCTTTTCTACGCCTAAGTTAAAGTCAGGCGCATCAATACCTAAAAATAAATTCGGGGGCTGCTTATCCAAGCTACGTATCAACTCTCTTCGAATCCCCAGTATTTGTGGCAACTGTTTGAGTGCCTCGACATAGCCTCTGACGGCCAATTTTTCCATAGGCCACTCTACATCAAAGCCCGAAGCGGCCATCTTGGGGCCACCAATGCCATGCATACAACTATTTGGATAACGTTGTGATAATTCTGCAATAACACCCGCGGCTAGCATATCGCCAGACGGCTCGCCAGCCACACAAGCAATATCGATTATTGAACTAGCGGGCAATTCCACGCTGAGATGCTGCAATGAAATCGTGGAATATCGTTAGCTTCTCGGAAGCCTCAACCGATTCTGATTTTTTTTCAGAGGATAGTTGCATGATGGCCCGTTTAGCATCCTCAAAACTTAAATCTTGCTTATATAAAAGTTTATAAGCCTGCCTGAGTGCAGCAATTGATTCAGCGGAGAAGCCGCGACGTTTGAGTCCTTCAGCATTTAAACCATGAGGACTTGCATTGTCACCCGAGGCCATAACAAAAGGTGGTAAATCTTGTACCAATTTGGAAGCTCCACCCAACATGGCATGCTGACCTATACGAACAAATTGGTGAACCCCTGACATGCCCCCCAAAATAGCCCAATCCTCCACATGAACATGGCCTGCAATCTGAGCATTATTGGAAAAAATAGTATGGTTACCCACCACACAATCATGAGCTATGTGCACATAGGCCATGATCCAGTTGTCATGACCAATCCTAGTGATTCCCTGATCTTGTACAGTTCCAGTGTGCAAGGTAGTGAACTCGCGAATCATATTACGATCGCCAATAATTAACTGGGTCGGCTCATCACGGTACTTCATATCCTGGGGAGCACCCCCTACCGATGCAAAATGCCCGATTCGATTATCAGAACCAATGGTGGTGTGCCCCTCTACCACTGTATGAGCGCCAATCTGAGTATTAGGACCAATTTGTACATGAGGGCCAATGACTGCATAGGGCCCAATCTTAACTGTTGAATCTATCTGAGCCTTACCATCAACAATAGCTGTAGCATGAATCAGACTCATTACGCTTCCTTCTTACGAATCGTACACATTAAATCTGCCTCAGTCACAACCTGATCATTCACCGTAGCAAAGGTCTTAAATTTCCAGATTCCGCCTTTAAATCTCTCAATGCTAGCGTTAAGTATTAATTGATCACCTGGTAATACTGGTTTTTTGAAGCGCGCAGCATCTATACCCACAAAGAAATATACCGAGTCATCCACGGAATCTTGGCCAAAGGTAAGCAATGCAGCGGTTTGAGCTAAGGCCTCCAAAATGAGAACACCTGGCATCACCGGAAAATCTGGAAAATGCCCTTGGAACTGAGGCTCATTCATTGTGACGTTTTTTAGTGCCTTAACTCGCTGACCTTGCTCTAATTCCAACACACGATCCACTAAGAGAAAAGGATAACGGTGTGGCAGCATCTTTAAGATCTGGTTAATATCAAAATTCACGACCTCACTCATGCTGGCTCCCTGATGGCAGTTGATTCAATTTCTTCTCTAATTCTTTGATTTGTTTACGCATTTTATCTAAACTTCTGAGTATTGCAGCATTTTTCTCCCAATCACGATGGGGCATCATAGGGAAAATGCTCGTGATCTGTTGTCCAGATTCCTGAATCGAACCAATCACCGTAGTGCCTCCAGAAATAGTGGTTCTGTCTGCGATCTTTAGATGGCCGGCAATGCTACTCGCTCCACCAATCATGCAGAAACTGCCAATTTCTGTACTACCTGCGATTGCAGTCAAACCTGCAATCACGGTGAGTCGCCCTATTTGTACATTGTGAGCAATTTGAACCAAATTATCTATCTTGCAACCATCGCCAATCACCGTATCGGCCATGGCGCCTCTATCAATACAGGTATTCGCACCAATTTCAACATCATCACCCAAGCGAACACCACCTACTTGGGGGATTTTCACCCATTCCTCATGAGCCAAATCCGGAGCGAAGCCAAAGCCATCGGCCCCGATCACGGCTCCCGAATGAATAATATTTCGTTGTCCGATATGACAAGCAGAATAAATCGACACATTAGGGTAAAGGTAGCTATGGGCACCGATTGTGACATCATCCCCTACAGAAACTCCAGAGACTAGAGTTACACCCGGGCCAATTTTCACATTAGCGCCGATTCGACATAAAGGGCCAATGTGGGCCGAGGGATCAATTTGAGCTGTAACAGATACGACAGAGCTAGTGTCTACAGTGGGTTTTAAATTTTCACGTGGATAAAAAATCTGAGCGACACGGGCGAAAACAGCATAAGGATTTTTTGCGATCAATAAGCACGTTGAGGTTTTAAGCCCTTCAGCTCTGAGCCATTGAGCATCACTCTCGCTAACCAGTAATGCGCCAGCCCCGGTTTGAAGAGCCTGCTGTCGATAAGTAGCATTAGAAAGAAAAGCCAAGTCAGTCGACTTGGCTAGATTTAGAGGGGCTAGATTATCTATGCTTAAAGTCGTGTTGCCATCGACAACTAGCTCAAAGCGTTTGACCAGATCCCCTACGGTCAGCTTCATTACTTACTTTAAATTATTTAAAGCCTTGATGACTTCGTCAGTTACATCAATGCGAGGATTAACGTATGCAGCTTCTTGAACGATCAGGTCCAATTTTCTTGCTTCAGCAACAATCTTCAGAGCTTGATTAGCCTTCTGAGCAATTTTCGAGCGCTCTTCAAAACTTCTCTGATTGACATCCTCAGTAAATTCACGTTGCTTACGTTGCAATTCACGATCGGCATCCGCTAATTCACGTTGACGGCGTACCCGCTCAGTATCAGTCATAACCGCAGCTTCCTTATCTAGCTTTTCTGCCGCAGTTTTAATTTTCTGAGCATCATCACGTAATTCTTTTTCACGCTTAGCAAATTCGTTCTGTAAACGAGTTTGGCTAGCTTTCGCCATATTGGAGTCTTTGAAAATACGCTCTGAATTAACTACACCAATTCTGCCGATGTCTTCTGCAAACACAGGTGCACTTAGGATTGCTGCAGCAAGAGCCAAGGTCATTAAAAAACTGTTTTTAGATTTCATATTATCCAATCTCACTATATTAGAACGCTGTACCAATTTGGAACTGGAAGCGCTGCAAACGATCTTCAGGCTTTTTGCTCACCGGAATACCATAACTGAATTTTAACGGACCTAAGGGAGATATCCAAGATAGTCCAAAACCATATGAACTTCTTAAGCCTGCAAAGCTGGGGGCGTTCTCATAAACGTTACCTGCATCCATGAAGCCAAAAAGTCTTAATGTTCGATCCACGCCAGACCCAGGGATTGGGAAGGTATATTCAACGTTACCAACCAACTTGGAGGCACCACCGATAGGTCTTCGAATTCCATTGGCGGCGACATCATATGGGCCTAGAGAACCAGGCTGAAAACCCCTCACAGAGCCAATACCACCGACATAGTAGTTCTTGGTAATCGGGAAAGGTTTACCCGTGTAAGTGTCACCATAACCTACCTCGCCATTGAACGAGAGAATATTGCCCTTCGTTAATGGATAAAAATATTGTTGTTGATAAAAGACACGGTAGTACTCTAAATCACCCAAAGCAGTACCCAACTCAAAGTTAGCCTGCTGGTAAGTACCTCGAGAAGGAATCAAAGCACTATCACGACGATCTCTAGCCCAACCAATCGTAAATGGGATATTGAGGTTTTGATTACCGTAGGTATTGACATATCTTTGATAACTAGCCGGTGTATTTACTGTGGTATTAATTTGCAGTTGCTCAAGGCCCAAACCAAAGAAGACACGATCCACTTCAGAATAAGGAACGCCTAAGCGGAAGTTACCCCCTGTAGCATCAATTTTGTACTCTGAGTCACCCGTATAGAAGAGTGGTCGACTACTCCTTGTATAAACCTCAGTGAATCGGCTAATCCCGTCCTCAGTAAAGTATGGGTCAAAGTTGGACAGTGAGATAACTTGATTAATACGGCCTGTATTGACGTTAAGACCAATACTAGTGCCTGTACCAAAAGCATTATCTTGAGTGATACCCGCTGTCAAAATCAGTTTGTCTGTGGATGAAAAACCTGCACCTAAACTCAAAGCTCCAGTGGGCTTTTCTTTAACCTTGATCCCCACATCCACCTGGTCTGGTGTGCCAGGAACATCTTCTGTATTGACATCAACCTCAGTAAAGAAACCCAAACGATTAATGCGATCCTTGGACAGCTTTAATTTCTCGCTATCAAACCACGCGCTTTCTAGCTGACGCATCTCGCGGCGAATCACTTCATCACGTGTTTTATTGTTCCCTGAAACATTGATATTTCTTACGTAAGTTCTGCGACCGGGGTCAACATTCAAAACCAAATCAACCGTTCTTTTATCTTTATTCAAATTCGGCTGAGGATTGATTGCAGCAAAGGCATAACCATACACACCCAATTTATCAGCAATAGCTTTGGTGCTCTGAGTTAACTGGGCTGATGAGAACACATCACCATTTTTGAGTTTGACTAACTTAGTTAACTCATCCTCTTTACCAAGCAATTCACCCGTTAACTTGACCGAAGAAAGCTTATATTGCTCACCTTCTTTGATATTGATATTGAGATAGATGCCTTTTTTATCAGGCGAGATGGAAACTTGCGCTGACTCAATTAAAAATTCAAGATATCCTCGATTGAGATAAAAAGAACGAATTGACTCTAAGTCTGCAGTCAATTTTTGCTTAGAGTACAAATCGTTTTTGGTATACCAAGATAGCCAATTAGGCGTCGACAAACTCATCTCATCGCGTAACACGCTCTCTTTGAAGGCTTTGTTACCGATGATGTTGATTTGGACAATTTTTGAGACTTGTCCTTCATCGACGTTAAAGACAATCGCTACACGATTGCGTTCAATGGGGGTGACTGTAGTGATCACTTCAGCAGCGTAGAAACCTCTAGACACATACTGGCGCTTTAATTCTTGTTCAGCTTTATCAATTAAGGCTTTATCGTAATAACGAGCCTCTGCAACACCAACGGCTTTGAGTGACTTTCTAAGAGCATCCTTGTCAAACTCTTTAATGCCAGTAAATTCGATTTGGGAGACTGCTGGACGCTCTTCTACAATCACTACTAGAACAGCTCCCTCAGATTGAATCTTGACGTCTTTAAAGAATCCCGTGTTGTAGAGCGAGCGAATCGCATCCGCACCCTTATCATCGGTAAAAGTTTCCCCCACACGCACTGGCAAATAACTAAAGACAGTACCGGGTTCAACACGCTGCAAACCTTCCACACGGATATCTTTAACTACGAAAGGATCAGCCGCGACAGCAACACCGTTCATTAAGCAGGCGGCAACGACCGCCAGAGGGGATAAATATCGTTTTTTATTGAGCTTTTTCAACGTAAAAATAGCCTAGTTATATCGTTAAACACCGCTAGTAATGTCAGAAACATGATACTAGCCATTCCAATTCTCTGAAAGATTGCCTGCACTGCCTCAGGAATACGTTTACCCGTCAGCAACTCCCATGCATCATACATGAGCTGACCGCCATCTAGCATGGGTAAAGGAATTAAATTCAAAATCCCTAGGCTGATGGAAATAAGTGCCAAAAATCCAAGATATGACTGGATACTCGTTTGCGCAGTTTTTCCAGCCATCTCAGCAATACTAATGGGCCCCCCAATCTGTTTTACAGAAGATTCACCCGTAAATATACCCGCTAGCATTCTCACAGAAATAATCGATATATCCCAGACGCGTTGAGTCGCTAGTTGAATAGATTCCCCGAGCCCAAAACGTAGCTCAAATAAATCGCTTGTGTCTGGGACCTGTATTTGTATGCCAAGCCCAGAGATAGGGTCAATGTCTGGACTTAGCGGGGGTAATTGAGCAGTTTTAAAATGCACCTCTTCCATTCGGCCTTCACTCGTTTTAACTTGAAGTACAAAACCTTCTTTATCCGTAATGGAATCGAGCAATCTCCAGCGCAATTGATTCCAGCTTTTTATCTCTTGAAAGCCGGCTGCATTCTCTTCCCTAAAACCGACCACCTCATCACCCTGGTAAATACCAACTTGGTAGGCCAATGATTCTTTCACCGGCTCCGATAAGCGCGCCGGAACTTGCGTCACGCCACTTGAAAATAAAACCACAAAGAGCGCGATCGCCAAAATAAAATTGGCAAGAGGGCCAGCCGCAACAATCAAAGAGCGGCGCCACAGGGCTTTTTCTTTAAACGACTCCTCGTCCAACTTGACATATCCACCCAGTGGCAAGGCACTCAATGCCCACTGTGTAGACGATGGATTTTTTTGATAACTGAACAACACCTTACCAAAACCAACTGAAAATCGCTCTACCCTGACCCCGGTCATGCGAGCGGCCAAATAATGGCCATATTCATGAAAACTGACCAGTAGACCAACTGCAACTAGGAACGCGAGCAAACTCCAAATGGCTGTCATCTGTAATACTTCCTCAATATTTGTGTGGCACTCTGGCGCACTATCAGGTCTTCCTCTTGTAGCTGTTCAATGCTCTGCATAGCTTGTGCGATGTAATTATTGAGCACATCTAAATTGACATGATAAATGTCACTAAAAGAGATCTGATGATTCAAGAAAGCATCGACAGCAATTTCATTGGCTGCATTCAAAGCCACAGAACTTGTCCCGCCATTGGCTATGGCTTGATACGCTAAGTTTAAGCATGGGAATCTTTTGGCATCGACAGCAGAAAAATCTAATTGAGCCATGCTCTGTAAATCTAGCGCCCTGACACCACTTGGCATTCTATTCGGCCAAGCTAAACCATAGGCAATTGGAATCCTCATATCTGGATTGCCCATTTGAGCAATCACGGACCCATCACTGTATCGAACCATAGAATGCACAATACTTTGTGGATGAATAACAACCTGAATTTTATCGGCTGACATACCAAATAGATGATGAGCTTCTATTACTTCCAAACCTTTATTCATCATCGTTGCAGAATCAACCGATATCTTTCTGCCCATCACCCAATTAGGATGAGCGCAGGCTTGCTCCGGAGTGACCTCTTTCAGATCCGCAATGGGCCAGTTTCTAAATGGCCCTCCGGATGCAGTCAATACCAACTCATCGACGCCTAACTGATGATAATTTCCTCTAGCACTACTCGTCTGATTAGCATCAGGTAAGCACTGATAAATTGCGTTGTGTTCACTATCGATCGGTAATAGCTCTGCAGAGCCAGCCTGAATCGCTCTCATAAACAGATCGCCAGCAACTACCAACGCCTCTTTATTGGCTAGGAGAATACGTTTACCAGCTCGCGCCGCAGCCAACGTGGGTGCCAAACCAGCCGCACCGACAATCGCCGCCATAACGATATCCACAGTGGGTGAACTGGCAATACTCGCTAAACCATCAGATCCACAAAGAACTTCTGGCTGATAAGCACATGCCTTAATCTTATTCTGATAATCAGCGAAGTAGCTTTTATCAGCTAACCCAACTACTTTAGGTTTATGAATTTGAATCTGTTGCACTAGCAGATCTATGTTGCGATTAGCTGTAATTGCATAAACCCCAAACCGATCCGGGTGACTAGCAATCACATCTAGTGTATTGACTCCAATTGAGCCTGTGG
>JACCDH010890845.1_pt1 | contig 27217 bp, 23 predicted proteins | sample 7442481 | NCBI WGS metagenome assembly JACCDH01 (sample SAMN15323433, study PRJNA562643) | freshwater metagenome | isolation source: river surface water | place: USA:Blue River Watershed | collected 2017-08-15 | reverse complement strand
CTGGTACCCGCCGGACGGCTGGACATCGACTCGGTGGGCTTGCTGGTGCTGACGCAGGATGGCCGCGTCGCCAAGCAGCTGATCGGCGAAGACACCAGCATCGAGAAGGAATACCTGGTGCGCGTGCAGTACAGTAAACCCGGCAAGCTGCCCGAGCATGAGCTGAAGCGCCTGAACCATGGCCTGACGCTGGATGGCAAGAAGCTGCTACCCGCGAAAGTGAGCTGGCAAAACGACGACCAGTTGCGCTTCATCCTGAAGGAAGGCAAGAAGCGCCAGATCCGCCGCATGTGCGAGATCGTGGGCCTGAAGGTCATCGGCCTCAAGCGGGTACGCATCGGCCGTGTGAAGCTGGGGAATTTGCCGGTCGGGCAGTGGCGTTACCTGCGCGACGACGAATCATTCTGATCCGCAGCCAGAGCCACGGACCAGATGCCATCCCTACGGCACCAGGCTCAGGAACAGGAAGGCAGCGAAGATCACCAGGTGCACAGCGCCTTGCATCACATTGGTGCGGCCTGAACCCAGCGTGATCGCACCGACGATGAATGACAAGGCCAGCAGCGCGATATCTTTCGCCTCCAGGCCCAGTTCCAGCGGCAACTTCAACGCAACCGCGGTCGCGACAACTGCCGGTATCGTCAGGCCGATACTGGCCAGAGCCGAGCCAATCGCGAGATTCATGCTGGTCTGCAGCCGGTTCGCGCGCGCAGCGCGCGCGGCGGCCCAAGTCTCGGGCAACAGCACGATGAGGGCGACGATGATGCCGACCATGGTCGGCGGTGCATGCAGGCGATCGACCATGCCTTCGATGGCGGGTGACAGTAGCTTGGCCATGCCAACCACGCCGGTCAGCGATGCGAGCAGCAGCCCGAGACTGATCCACGCGGTGCGCGTCGATGGCGGTTCCGCATGCAAGGACTCGTTGTTGGCCTCCTGCAGAGGCAGGAAATAATCGCGATGGCGTATGGTCTGGATGAACACATAGACCAGCCACAGCGCGAGCGACGACAAAGCCACGAAGACCAGCTGGCTGGTCGTGTACGAACCCTCCGACGAGCTGACGGTCAGCGTCGGCATCACCAGCACCAGTACGGACAGCGCAGCCAGCGCGGCAAAGCCTGAGCCGGTGCCTTCGATGCGAAAGCTTTGTTCACGATGGCGCAGTCCGCCGATCAGCACACACAGGCCAACGACACCATTGCAGATGATCATGACAGCCGCATAAACGGTATCGCGCGGCAATGCAGCGGCCGCCTGGCCACGGCCCATCATCAGCGACAGGATCAGCGCCACTTCAATGACGGTCACGGCCAGCGCGAGTACCAGCGTACCGAAAGGCTCGCCGATTTTGTGCGCAATGACTTCAGCGTGATGGACTGCCGCGATCACGGCGCCGAGCAAGGCCGCAGACAGCAACGCGAGTATCGGCGGTGCAGAGAAACCTGCAACGCCGATGCCCACGCCAAGCAGGCCCGCCAGCGGAAGATAGACCGGCCATCGAGGTGAGGCCGATATTGGGACTTCGCCCGGGGCGGACCTCATCCGTAGCTTTCTACCGTGTGCCGTGCGCCCGGCGGTGCACGGTCAGGCGATCGTTCAGCGCGGGTGTTGCGACGTGCGGCGCTGCCGACGGCCGCAGAATTCCGGCAGATCACAGCCGATGACAGCGGCGAGTAATACGGGCGAGTGTCGCCCATCCAGCGGCGCAGTTCGCGCAAAGGGATATCGGTCGCGTCGTGAATCTTCAGCAGGATTTCGCTGCTGATCGCGACCTTGCGATTGCGCACCTTGCTGACGACCGACGGCGACAGGCCGATCGCGGCGCCCAGTGCCGAATACGTACGCACACCCAAACGGATGCAAAGGCGCTTGAACAGCGCTTCGGGCAGGTACTGGTTTGGCTTGAGTTCGGTCCGCTTCACATTTTTCATGATGACATCCTCGTAAAAGAGAGCGACAAGGCATAACAAGCGATGCGCAAAGGATGCCAGCGGAACGATTTCCGAAAAACAAGTATTTGTCTTAGAAAATATTCTGAAAAACAGGAACAATCACTGCCCGATCCGACAATGTACAGTGTCAACAGCCGTAGCTACCTTAGCTGCCACCGTCAAACATCGACCAACACACCATGTCCGCTAACCCAGGCTCATCCGAATACAGAAGAACCTTGATGATCATTGTCATTGTCGTGATGCTTGCCGCCCTCGGCTCGTGCGCGATCCTGGTACGCGGCCGCGATGGCCAGGCAGTGATACCCGAAGGCTTCAAGAATCTCTATGCCGTACCGGAAGACACCGGTGCACGCGTCACGGCAACCTACTTCTTCCGTCGCGCATGGGTGCAGCTGACGCGTGACCTTGCAAGCACCGACGTACCACCCGTGATTCCGTTCGACCTCGCTGCATTGCAGAAGCAAGCCTTTGCCGTGGCATGGCTGGGGCATGCTGCAATGCTGGTACGTGCGGGCGAACTGTGGATTTTGATCGACCCAGCGCTATCGAACACCGCGGGACCCGTGCAAGGTTTCGGCCCTGCTCGCCTGACACCTCTGCCGCTGTCGCTTGAACAGCTGCCGCACATCGATGTCGTGCTGATCTCCCATGACCATTACGATCATCTCGATCTGGGGACGATTCGGCATTTGGCGAAACAAGCAGGCGGCACCCCCCAATTTTTGGTCGGACGTGGTCTGGCAGAATGGTTCCGCTGGAATGCAGGATCGGAAGCGAAAGAATTCGACTGGTGGGACCGCGTGCAGGTTGGCGAGACCGTTTTCAGGTTTGTGCCAGCCCAGCACAACAGCGGCCGCATGCCCTTGCACCGGAACACCACGCTTTGGGGCGGCTGGGTCATTGGCCATGGTGGCAAGCATTTCTACTTCCCTGGCGACACGGCTTTTGTTGGCCAACTATTCGACGATATTCGACAGCGTATCGGCGCTATCGATCTGGCGGCATTGCCGATCGGGGCTTACGAACCTCGCGCGTTAATGCGCTTCGAGCACCTGAATCCCGACGACGCCCTGCGTGCGCATCAACTGCTGCGAGCAGGCCAATCGTTTGGCGTTCACTGGGGAAGCTTCCAATTAGGCGACGAGGAGCCATTCAAGGCCGCGACAGACCTGGCCCGTGCCGTGGAAGAGCATCGCGTCGATCATTTCGGATTGATGCCTGTCGGCGGATTCATGCCGATCGATGGCGGCTTGCCCGGCGCCCTGCGCCGGCCGGGCGAACTGCTTCCCGTGCGTGCGCATGATCGAGAGACTGCCACGGCGCAGGCTGCAAGATAGCGAAGCCCGTCAGTCATCCAACGCCGGGTCCAAGCCAGGGAACAAGATCTCCGTATAGCCGAACTGGCTGAAGTCGCGTATCCGCATCGGATACAGCACGCCGATCAGGTGGTCGCATTCATGCTGGACCACGCGTGCATGGAAGCCTTCGGCGACGCGCTCGATCTTCTGGCCGGCTTGGGCAAACTGGTCGACGCCGCTGTACTGCAGCTGCGTATGACGCGGCACCACGCCGCGCAGGCCCGGCACCGACAGGCAGCCTTCCCAGCCATCTGCCATGTGGTCAGACGAGGGCTTGAGCACCGGATTGATCAGCACCGTCTTCGGCACGGCCGGCGCATCGGGATAACGCTCGTTGCGGTCAAAGCCGTAGATCACCAGCTGCAGGTTCACGCTGATCTGCGGCGTAGAGAGGCTGGCTACAAGCCGGCCTTCATGTTGCTGCAGTCGGAGAATCGGTGGGCCGAAGAAGATACACCGATACAGTGCTCACACGCGTAACTGAAGAACCTACGCTGGCCGGGCCGCTGAACATCGATTCGGTGGGCCTGCTGGCGTTGACGCAGGACGGCCAGGTCGCGAAGCAGTTGATCTGCGAAGACACCAGCATCGAGAAGGAATATCTGGTGCGCGTGCAGTACAGCAAGCTGGGCAAATTGCACGAGCATGAGCTGCAGCGCCTGAACCACGGCCTAACGCTCGATGACAAGAAGCGCCCGATCCGTCGCATGTGCGAGATCGTCGGCATCAAGGTGATCGGCTTGAAGTGCGTGCGCATCAGCCGCGTGAGGCTTGACAACTTGCCGGTGGGACAGTGGCGCTACCTGAAAAAGGACGAAAGCATCTAGTCCTTGGCGTTGCAAACCTTGTCGCACATGGGGCAACGCACAGGGAACATCTAGGGTTTTTGATAGATGTTTCGAATGTCCTCAATTTCAGCCTCCAGCTTTTCCCGCAAGGCTTTGGGCTCCAACACCTCGACGTCCTTTCCTTGTCTCAGGATATCGTGAATCAACTCACGATCATCCGAGTAAGGAACCTTCAGCACATAAGAGCCGTCGTGAAGAAATTTTCCCTGCTGGTCCGGATGCCAGACCTCCTTGGCAACCCATCGCGCTCGAAACGGTGTGAACTTCAATGTCGCCATCTGGTTTTTCTTGCCGGCGAAGATACCGTAGCCTGACTCCAACTCTTCACGCAGAACACGATCGCTGACAGAGACAGCGGCTTTGTCCAACTCTACCGCATGCTCAAGCGCATCGATTGAAAACGACCGGACGTCGTTCCGCAAATGGCAAAAAGCGTCCAAGTACCAGTTGTCGCGATAGTAAATGATGCGCTGGGGTGATACCTCCCGCTCGGTTACAGAGCCATCCTGGCGAGCGAAATGACGCAATACGAGTCTCTTCCGCGTCATCAGCGCGTGGACTACCACTTGGAAAAATCGAGTCGCAGACTGACGACTGCCAATCTGGAATACACGGATCCTGTGCCGAATCTCTTCAACCGAAAAGCGATCCTGCACCAGCAACCTCTCCAGGCGTTCACGCAAAGGCTTTACCTGATCTCCGATAAAGGATTCGGGCTCCATATCTGACAGCAAGTCAATCACCGTCAGCAATCCGAAGATCTCCTTCTCGTTCAGCCACAACCCGGGAACGCGGTGCAACGGGTCGGGACCTTCACTGGGTTCGAGCCGGTACCCACGTGCATCGGCGTCCCAGACAACTGGAACGCCGAGTCGATCGCGAAGGTAATCGAGGTCGCGCCTGAAGGTTGCCCTGGACACCTCAAGGGACTCCATCAACTCACTTGCCGAGACTATCGCCTTTTGTTCCAGCATCCGCTGGATCCTGTACAGCCGCTCAGTTTTCCCCATGTCGCCCGTGCGTTCCGAAATTTGCCCGAAAAGCCTGTTTACTGGTTGTTTTTACAGTATCACCTTCTGAGCCTGACTCAAAGAAATAATCAAGCCTCACGAATAATGTTATGGATTTTCGAATCGATTTGCACTGCAGCCCATAGAAATGATTCAAAAATTGACACATACGACGGAGCATGGCGCCATGGACAATCGAAACAATATTGCCGACAAATTCCGCCTTGTGTTGTGCCGACATCTGAAAGAACGTTTCGGAAAAATCATTTCCGCCCAGCGCTTTGCGGACCAATTCAACCTGAACGCCCATGGCACAACGCCGGTCAGCCGCGAAACCGCCCGACGCTGGATTCGGGGAGATGCGATTCCAGACTATGGGCACTTGGCTGCGCTGATTCGCTGGCTTGACATCGACCCTGATGAGTTTCTCGGGAATGACTGCCACGTTGAAGTTGGCAAAAGCATCAAGTCGGAACCAACAACTTGGCGCGCGCAATCCGAAAACGCGAAGAACCTGCTGATACTGCTCGATGCACTCGACCACGACACCCAATTGACCATTCTCGCCATTGCAGAAACTTTGGCTAAAAATGCTGACGCGACAAAGCATCGTAAATATAATTCACATACCAATTCTGTACTCCCATGCCACCACTCAGAACCATCGACAGTCCACAAGACAATTCAGACCGTGCCGGCACATGATGAGCGCTTCAACAATAGTGCGGCATCGGAACGTCTACTATTTCAGCGGCTTTGACCCGCGCGGCGCCACCTATTACTACAGACTATTCAGGAAGGAGTCTCGCAAAGCCGGCTTCGCGAACGATGACTCGTACCGAGCGGATCGTCATTCGCACGGAAGGCATTTTTTGCGGTGGGAGGCGAGCTGTGCAGCAATACTCGCCCCCTCATCAAACGCACCTGTGGAGCGCATCGTCGTCAATCATTTCTTCATGAAATGGGACGACGTCATCAGGGACCATTGGAAGAAATTCTCTTGGACATTCCTGATAGATTGCATCTCAGTTTATGCAGCCAGCATACGGAAAATCCCGCTGGACCAAATATGGCGCATTCACAAAGGGGCATTCTGGGCTGGCCTGATGCCCGGACTTTTTTCGATCGCGACCTTGCTGCTCAGTGCAGCCGCAGGCCTTCTCGCTCACAGCCTCGGTACAGCTGTCCTTGAGGATGCAAACAGGCAAACAAACGATTTGGCCACCTTGTTCGGAGTGTTGATTTCGTTGCTTATCCTGGCGACGGTGGCGCAGCTCGGACGAAAGACTGGCTTGCACTGGCTGATACAGATTTTTAGATTCAATTTGGCGTATGGCAGCCGGCCGATTCCCGCGATTGATCAGCGACAGCGTGAATGGGCAGAAGCGATCTTCCAGCAACAGCAGATGCATCCTTCGGACGAAGTGATCTTTGTCGGCCACAGTGTAGGCACTATCGTCATGCTGGAAGTTTTACGCATGCTTATGACAGATCCGCGATGGACGATCCTCGGTGGAGCGTCCCCCACCCGACTAATTACGCTCGGCCACTGCCTTCCTTTCATCTCACTGAATCCGAAGGCAGAACACTTCAGGGAGACACTCAATGTCCTATGCAAAAATCAAAACGTCGCATGGTGGGACGTAACTGCCAAAATCGACCCGCTTTGCTTTTACCAAACCCTTCCGATGGCAACCAAGGGTTCGTCGAGCCCAGCAGTCGAAATGCAACGCAAACCAATTTTGCTTGCCGCCCGATTTTTCAGGATGTACGGACGTGAACGATGGCGAAGGCTGCGTCGCAACAAGCTGCAATTGCACTTCCTGTATCTCATGTGCCCGGATATCGAGAGTGGCTTCAATTTGTATCGGGCGATCCAAGGCCCTCAAAATTTTGATCACTACATGAACAGCCTTCGTCATGCGTAGCAACGAGCAGACTGGCAAATTCTGCCCCTACTACCCGCAACCAAGAAAAAGCAAGGCAACGCTGCTGAATTTGTTTTTCAGCGCCCGGCACTCCTGGCTGGATGCACTTTACGAGCGCAGCTACCAGATGCGCATGGGCGAAGTCCACCTACCCGGCCTGGATCTCTACATGGTCAATGAACCCGCCGCGGTGCGTCAAATCATGGAAGACCGCAACGGCGACTTCCTGAAGAGTCCACTACTCGGCGATGCCTTGCGACCGCTGCTGGGCGACAGTATTTTCACAACCAATGGCAATCAGTGGCAACGACAGCGAACGATGATGAATCCTGCATTCGAGCAAGCACGGATGCAGGTGGCTTTTCCGGTGATGCAAGACGCCGTCAACGCAATGATGATTCGGCTGGACCAGCTGCCTGAGGGTGTGGAGCACGACATGGAAGTCGAGATGACCTATGTCACAGCTGATATCATCTTCCGGACCATTTTTTCCCAGCCAATGGAAGGCGACGATGCCCGCCGCATCTTTCATGCCTTCGCCCGCTTTCAGGCGCTGGCACCGCGCCTCATGCTCCCCTCCTTGTTCGGTGTGCGCTGGTTGGTCTGGCCGTGGGATACCTGGCGCAGCCGCCGCGCAGCCACCGAAATCAGACGACTGCTGGAAAAACTCATCCAGCCCCGGTACGCCGCTTACCAGCAAGCTGCGACAGGCCAGCCTCGAGATATCCTTCAGTCATTCTTGGAGGCTCGCGACGCAGCAACCGGCACCCCCTTCAACTTCGAAGAACTCGTTGACCAGGTCGCCATGCTATTCCTTGCGGGACATGAAACCTCTGCAAGCGCCCTCACATGGACATGCCACCTCATCGCCCATAGCAAAGACGTTCAGGACCGCATGCACGCCGAGGCGGCAGCACTGGGAAATCCTGCCTCGCTTCAAGCATCGGATCTTAAATCGCTAGAATTGATTCGCAATGTTTTCCGCGAAACCCTGCGCCTCTTTCCACCCGTGGGATTCATTGCGCGCCAGGCCAGCACAGGTTGCCCTCTGGGTGGCAAGCAGATCAATACCGGCGACACCATCGTCGTTGCCCCATGGCTGATTCAACGCCACAGAAAATACTGGCAGGCTCCAGACCACTTCGACCCGGACCGATTCGAAAGACCCGGAACGCGCGACTCGCTCAGGCAAGCCTACCTACCTTTCGGCATGGGCCCCCGGGTCTGCCTCGGGGCAGCCTTCGCATTGCAGGAAGCCACGCTGATCCTCGCCCGGCTGGTGCGCGATTATGAGTTGACGCCGGTACCGGGCCATGTCCCGATCCCTGTCGGCCGCTTGACCATACGCTCGGCCAACGGCGTGCGACTGCTGCTAACCCGCCGGAATTGAATGATGAAGGAAAGAATTGCAGGCTTCCTGCTCATGTGCGCCATCGTCCCTTTGGCCATTCTGGGATACTTGCTCATCGTATGGGTGGGCTTCTTCGGGAAAACAGACCGGGGTCGGGCAGGAGTCCGTGCAATGGACCATTTCGTCAATGCGACCGTGTTCAATGGCTATGCATGGGAATCCGTCTCGTCACACGCATGGCGCATGCGCGAGGAAAAGCGCTGGGCAAGGCTCGTCATCCGCATCACCGACCGCTTCCAGAAAGATCACTGCAGGAGGGCCAACAAACGCGAGCAACAAGTGGTTGACCTCATCCGCAAATCGCGACTGGACAAGCAAACCATCTTCTAGCAGACGCAGCTCGTCAAAAGGGAAACTTAAGCTGCAGCGCGACCAAGCCGTCGGTCTTTCCCGCGGACGGAGGAACAAGCGCCAGATTGGCACCCACCTTGCGGCCGTTCCATTGGATCATAGGAAAGGCACAAGGCGACAGCCCGCGGTCATTCACATGTCGGTAGCCATTCACGACGCCTAGCATCACTACGGCGCTGAACGGTTCATCCCGCCAAAAACGCCAGAGCGCCCCAGCGTAAAGGCTGGTTTCATCGAAGGTATTGCGGTAACCGCCGGCAGACAAGGCCCATCGTTCGTTGATCTCTGCCTCCAGGCCAAGGCCATAGTTCAGCCAGTTTTTCCGTTCATCTCGGTCGACATGCCAGGAGAGCCAACCCAACGTCAGCCAGATACGCGGTGAGGGTGAATCAGAGGGTCTGGAAGTACCCTGCTCGGCAAACGAGCTTGCCGGGCTAAATGCAACCACAGCCGCCGCCGCCAAAAGCCAATCTCGATAATGCATGCGCACCTCAATGTTTGCCATATTGGAAACATTATGGGCGACATAACCGTCCTATTTATTGATTTCCTGCAACGAGCGAAATGGAACTCGGGATTCTAGTTCACTAAAAACACACGCTGCTGCAAAATAAAAAACACTACTCTCGAACCTCATCCGAATCGTCGATGATGAATACCGAAACTCTCTAGCCAGGCAAAGGCCAGCAAACCTGCCTTGCGGACCTGCCGTCTAACAAAGCCAACTCTCAGTTTCTTCAGACCGCCACTCTCGTCAAGGGCCATGCGCTGCTCCACGATTCGGTGCAAAACTGCTTCGCAAGTGGTGTAGCCTTTCAAATCCCAATCCCAGTAAATGGGGTATCTCAGCAAAGCACCTGCCACAAGTTCATCGAGACTCAGCCTGCGTGTACGACGCGCAAAGGCTACGGGATTCTCTGCCAAGTCCATTGTCAAACCCCAGCCGGCATAAAACGGTTGTCCGTAGGTCACCACCTTTTTCCCACGCAACAAAGCGTCAAATCCACTGAGCGAGGTCATGGTGTGGATCTCGTCAGAGGCATCTATACAGCTGATGACGGAAGCATTTGTCTCTATATGATCAGCAAAACACATGGCAGTATCAGCAGCCAATCTGCCTTTTCGATTCATGCTCAGCACATCAGGATGCGGCTTGTAAACGATAAAAGCTTGCGGATTTGCCTTACGTACCCGCTCGAGGAGGCCAAGATTTGTTTTGACTGAAGTGCAACCGAGTCGAATAGAGGCATCGTCCTCTACCTGGCCCGGTACCAGCAATATTCGCCTACCATACGCAGGCCAGCTCACCGATACGCACGGCTCGAGGTTGTACTTTGTAATACCGTTCTCGACAATAAATGCCCGCGCCGTCCGCGCTGCGGCGAGTTCTTCTTCGCTGAAGTTTTCCGTGTTGAGCATGTGCTCGAGGTCTGATTCGCGCGTGGCATCGAAATAGATGCCGCGCCTATCAAGCACCAACGACAGCGGGCGGATAAGGTCCGAGCCGAGACCCACTGAGCGGATAAAACCATCCTCAGCGTGTAGCACCCTAGCACCGGAATCCCTTGCCAATTCATGTAATCCTTTCGGATGGGTTCCACCCCATACGACAAGAGAATCACCGGCGAGAAGAGAGAGTTTTCTTGCAGCCCTTACACTTGGCGCAAATAACACTTGGGAAGAATGCAGGCCCAACATAGGCTTGATATTTGCGGCCTTCCAGTCCCGGAAATTAACACCAATAACCCGACCGGTACGGCTTTCCCCGTGCATGCGGTCGGCCATACTTTTCTGACGGATCAGCCAGTGGATCACGTCCATGATGGTTCCGCGTTTGTGGGTGACCGGGTTCAAGTAACGGGTGTAATGGATGTAAGCGGCGGCGAACAACTCATCGACCGATCGATGGCGGGTGCGACGAGCCCATGCCGGGGAGTCTTTGCACCGATCGTCAGTGACACCCCAGCCAGCGTACCAAGGCACACCGAAGCACACTACGGGCTTACCAGCGAGTAGTGCTTCAAAGCCCATTGTGCTGCTCACGACATAGACCTTGTCAACTTGGGAAAGCAAGGTCATAGGATTTATGGCTTCGTGCAAAAGCACGGTGCGAGCATTCGGTTGGATTTGGGTAAGGTAGCCGCACTTACGCCGCGATGTCACTTCGGGGTGGGTTTTGAGGTAAATGACGGCATTCGGATTTTCTTCACGCGCTGCGGACAACATTTGAGTAAATGCCTGGGGTGAAGCTCCGCCAAGTTTCACGCTCATATCGCCAACAGTTTGATCAACTACCAATACGCGATATGCATCATCATTTCGCAAGGTCGAACTATGGAGCTCGGGCGCATGGTTGTACTTACTCAGACGGTATTGACGAATCAGAGACTTTGTATTTTTAAGATCATCTGAAGTACAAGACAGGAAGTCTAGTTCGCAAGCAAGCAGTTTCTCCAATGCGCTAGGATTCGTAGAATCGTAGTAAATACCAACATCATCGACTACGAGCGACAAAGGTGAAAACTTGTCTCCAGTGCCGTACGAACGCAGGAAACCGTCTTCCAAGGCCCAAAATGGAAGACCATGGCTTCTAGCATAAGCCAAAGCCTTGCGTGCCGTCGGCCGACGACCCCACCCCAAAACAGCAAACAATTTATTGACGGTCGTAGCCAAGGATACGGCTTTGACGTCACACCCTATCCATTCCGTCAAAAACGGCAGCCGCAAGATACCCCGCGAAAGGACTCCAACAGCAATTCTTTGCTGCTCGGCTTTCATTCTGAGGCGATCAGTCAATCTGCAGTGGCGGAAAGGACTTGACCAGATCGTCAATCGCCTTGATCTGTGTAAGGAAGGGCTCGAGCTTGTCCAGCGGCAACGCACTCGGGCCATCGCACTTGGCGTGGTCCGGATTGGGGTGAGTTTCCAGAAATAGGCCTGCCAGACCCACTGCCATGCCAGCGCGCGCCAGTTCCGCTACTTGCTGACGACGGCCCCCCGAGGCTGCGCCACCCGGATCACGTTGCTGCAATGCATGGGTGACGTCAAATATGATCGGCAGGTCGCCAGTGACCTTCTTCATTACGCCAAAGCCCAGCATATCGACCACCAAGTTGTCGTAGCCAAAGCAGGTACCGCGGTCGCACAGCATGAGTTGGTCGTTGCCAGCTTCCTTGAATTTTTCGACGATGTTGAGAACCTGGGATGGACTCAGGAACTGAGGCTTCTTGATATTGATCGGCTTGCCGGTCTTGGCCATTGCGACCACCAGATCAGTCTGGCGCGCCAGGAAGGCAGGCAACTGCAGCACGTCCACCACCTCGGCCACCGGGGCAGCTTGCCAAGGCTCGTGCACGTCGGTGATCACCGGCACGCCGAACTCGGCTTTGACAATCTCGAAAATGCGGAGGCCTTCTTCCAAACCCGGTCCGCGATACGAATGGATCGAAGAACGGTTGGCCTTATCAAAACTGGCTTTGAAAACGTAAGGGATGCGGAGCTTGTGGGTTACTCGAACGTACTCAGCACAGCTGCGCAGCGCCAGGTCAAGAGACTCGAGGACGTTTACACCACCGAAAAGTGTAAAAATTTGATTATTCGTAATTTTCATGACGATTTAACTTCAAAAAGCTTGAATACCTCTCTTTCACTACATAAAAGATAAAGATATAGGATTGAAATTACTAATGTTATAGCTGGCGACCAGTAGCAAGATTTGATCTACTACGTGAAGTATTTCGTTGCAATTTTCACTGCCGAGCAAATGCTTAAGATCAGACTCACAGGTGGCGTCGCAGTAAATACCGAGTCGATCCAGTACCTGCGACAACATGCAGATCGGGGCCGAAACCAAGCCGACGGATCAAATAACTGCATTCCACATGAAACAAATCGGCTAATCAGACTTTTGCCAACGCCCTATTGCAGCTTAACGCAGACATACATACTCATCTTAAAGCAAATAAATTTGATGAAAATTGATCGTACCTATATGGTTCGCCATGGAAGGCTGACCAACGTAAACTAGCGATAAATATTATTCCAGTTTAAATGCTGAGAGAGATCGCGAAACATACTCGATTGCATCAAAACCAAGGGGTTATCTAACTGATCGCGGAACATCTGCTTGACGACCAGCAAATGATTCAGAGTGCTTTCTGCCTCATCATAATTGATGCGTATGTCAGACAAATTTTCCGGCATTAGGTCTGGTCGGACATCCACCAATAGCCCAGTGCCAGTAGCAAGACTCTCACCAAAGGAAAGCACGGTATATCCAAGCAAGGCGCTCTCGAGCAAAGTGGTGGAATTGATGCCAATTACCAAACCGCACTCAGCCAAGGTATCAAACATCGGTTTCTTTGGATTATCCAGAGTGATGTTGCTATATTTTCTCAACTTCGGATTTGGATACTTCGGATGGGGACGCACGATAAAGTGTAGATTTGGCCAACGATGAGACACCACCTCAACGAACTCGTCCATCGTCCTGAAGGGGGAATCCTGCACAATGTTTAGATCACGCTCGTCCTGTAATGGCAAAAATACCGGCTTTGACAAATCGGGAGGCATAATTCGAAATGCGTCAACAGGATATCGATTGGACTGACCAATACTTTCTATGTACATTTTGCGCCGTTCGAGAAAGCGGCGAGCCTCTTCGGGTGAGATTTTAGGGTAGTGGCGATTCTTAGTACCACATTTCCCATTACACCCTGCCATATCGAAGTACAGCGTAGTGGCTTGTGGAAACCACCCCTGCTCTGAATAAACCATTTTTGCGCCACGCGCATGCGCGATAGCGGAAGTTGTCAGGTCGCCTGCCGACGAACCGTTCCAACAAAATACATAATCGGGTTCAAATTTTTCAAGAATTGTCGGCAGGTGATAATGATCTTCGCATTGCCACGAAAGCGACGGCGGCACATCTTCATGGTAGGCCTCTGGATGTACGTAATAATAGACTTGGTGTCCTAGTCGCTGAAAAGCCTTACCTAGTTTTGCGTACAGTTGGGCGGCCATTTGCCAGCGTTTAATACGCTGCTCAGGAAGAATACCCACACCAATAACAAAAAGAATACGCATGAGCCTACTGCCTAGCTCTAATAATCCGCGCAGGCGCACCAGCCACGATTGAGTAAGGTGGCACATCCTTATTGACGAACGAATTTGCTCCGATGATTGAATGAGCCCCAATTCGCACGTTCTGCGCAATCGTGCAATGAGCTCCGATCCATACATCATCCTCGATGACTACCTCACCAGTCTGTAGAGGTTGTTGAGCGACGGGCAAGCTCATATCCTCGTAACTATGGTTTGTAGATACGATGGCGACATAAGGGCCGATGATTACGTCATTCCCGACCTTGATTCGGCCAGAACCTTGCATCCAGTTACCAATTCCGATCACACAATGGTTACCAATCTCAATACTACCGCTGTACCGCCCTGAGACCTCGAGCACCGCGTGATGACGGATCTCGCAATCATCCCCGATGATGATTTGGCCGCCTTTTTCGACATCAAGGCACGCAGTCCGGGCCACTTTACTTTTTCCTATTCTAATCATCGATTTTCCTTCTTGAGAGTTGCGTACAAATGTTGCAGATTCGTGCCGGCGCCTTTCGAAATGAGGCATTGAATTGAAGGGAGCTCTGGAAGCAAGATGTGAGAAGTTGCGCTGCTCAAGCTGACGTATAGAAATCTGACGCTCGTATACCAGGTAATAGAGGAAGCTCTCCAACGCCTCAACAGAGACGGATTTTGAGAGAATGGCGCGCGCATCAGACTCTCGCGCTGCCTGAAGAATAGCCCCAGTACCAGAAAACAAGGAATCACCGAACGAAATAACGCGCTTGCCTAACGCCGCAGACTCAATCAGCACCGTGCTGTTTATCCCGACCACTGCTTCCGCGGTGGCAATCATTTCGTCAATCGAACCGCTTACAATGATGCGAAAATTTGGTCGATTACTAGAGGGAACGTAGTTGTAAGTTGCCTTAGGATGTAGCTTAAGTAAAACCTCGTAATCTTGCGGAATCCAATCTTCAAGAAAGCGGATAAACTCTTTCATTGATTTGAAAGATGAGCTACGCGAGATGCTGGTATCCGTGTCAACCTGCATTGGGACAAAGATACGTCGTGGTACAACTGGTGGCGGATTGTCACCAAATCTGTGCACTCGGTATCGATCCTGCCAAGCACTCAGCTGTACCTTCTGGTGTGGCAGCAGCGGCGGCAAATCTTCGGCAGGAATAGAGCTAAAAGCATTTACACCTTTAAGGTCAAGGTATAGAAACTCGCTTTGTGGAAACCAAGCTACTTCAGCATGCAGTACTCGGTTTTCAAATGTCGCCTCTCGCAGCGCCGCGATTGTGCCTTGCTGATACTCGAAGTTACCGTTCCAAATAACCACATAGTCCGGCTCTAAAGTGGACAGTAATTTGATTAAAAGCTGACGCCTCAGGTCGTTTGCCCTGCTCAAATCATTGGTGCTTTCACCACAAAACGTATCGCAAATATGTATATCGAGGGAGCGCTCTAAGCAAAATGACGCTTCTATGCGATGTGAATTATTGTGAACTTCAACTGGATGATTATGCGAAAGACGCAATGCGATTACGGGTTCGCACGCCACGGATACTTTGTGACCGCCAGAATTTAGCGTCCTTGCCAGTGCCAGCATTAGAGTGTTTCGATGCGTGTTCGCAAGTTCAAGGTAAATTAAGAAGTGTAACGCCCGCCCTCCAGTAGCCATAGCAGCAGGCGATACATGCAAGCAACGATGATCAGCCGTATCGCACCCTTCACACCCCTGCACTTTGCCCAATTGTGGCTCTTTATCTCTAGTAGTCATATCAAGTAACGAGATCTAGTGCTTTTCGCCAGAAAGATTCTGCAATTTTCAATGAGCCCACCCGATGTGCCAGTATTTGACAATTCTGTGCCATACGTCTAATTTCAGCGGGGTGCTCAATTAGCCAACTAAGAGTTTTCTGCCACATTAGCGGATCGTTCTCAACCAAGAAGCCGTTTTTCCCATTTTCAATATACTTCGTATATGGTTCACTGCGAGTGTAGACGCCTACAGCCCCGAGCGCGGCAATGTCCATGATTTTTATTATCGATTTGCCGAGGTTATAGGGTGTTTCGAGGATTGGCGCGATCGCGATATGCGCCCGCGACGTTTCAATAAACCTTTTATAGTCACTCCATGGCATTGCCTGAACTATTTCGACACGTGTTAAACCCTTAAGAGCAGCCGGCGCGTGCTCTCCCATGACGATCTGCAGTCGAACCTCGGGATACTTGTCGTGCAGATTTCGTAAAGCTTGCGCGATAGCTGTCACATCATCACGATGCACCTGAGTGCCATGGTAGGCGATAATGATCGGGCTAGAATTCTCTAAATGACGAAGATGTCCAGGTGGATGCAAGTAGGGGGGCTCTAATGTGACGGTCTTTGGAGATGAAAATCGTCGCGCGAGGAAATCACAGGTAACAATAAAGCGATCACACAAATTGAGCATGCTTTGAAACTCGCCGTGCGCAACCTGCATCATTCGCTTTCGATATCCACCTGGTAACCATCGGGCATCTTCTGCTGACGCCACATCGTCATCCATTAAGTAGAAAATTTGACCGAGAGAAGATGCTTTAGTAGTGAGGCGGTTAAGCCAGTCATCATTGATGTAGCGTGACACGATTACTACCGTCCCGGGCTTTAAAAAAAATTCGCTCTCCTCGTCTGAAATCGGGCCATCATCAATATCAACAACAGAAATTTTAATTTCACCGCTTTTTATCATCTCGCGCATAGGGGCGAGTATGTACAGCTCATCGGTAGGCGCTGCTGACTTACGGATCAACAAGACTGAGCGACACCTGTGAGGAGTTTTATTTCGCAGGGAAAGCGATGCAGCAAGAGGAGGGTACTGAATGCCAATTGCAGTTAGTTCATTCCGACTCTCTGGATCCGCAATATGCTTCCACAATTGACACGAGGTTACATCACTAAACTCGTTAGTTATTTCCAGCAATACGCTATTTCCGTGCGGCGCGGTCGAGAAAGAGATGTCATGCAAGCTTCCTCGACTGACAATCTTATCGGCTGGCAAACCGTTCACAAAAGCATATAGACTGGAGCCTCGGTTATGAAAAGTAATAGTCACGGTTTCTGTGGCTGACCGCAGAATTGCACTGCCCCGACTTACTTCCTGTGCAACACCATTAATATTTGGTATTGCTATCGAGCCGCCCAGGACTGGGCTATCCTTATGTTCGCATCGCATCCAATAAACAGTTTGGCTTTTTCCATCCTTATCAAGAAGTTCGACCCAAAGGTGTACTGCCATCTTGAGTTGATAGCATGTTGGGTTAGGAATTTTAATAGAAAAATTTTCCGATTCAGCCTCTCCGCTGAAACCCCCTTCTACTATAACGACGCCCCGACAGATCCCACGTAGGGTGACGATTTTGTAACTTTCAGTTTTAATTACCCCTTTTAATGCAAGCGAATCCTGATTTTTTTCAATAGTCGCTATGCCCGTGATAACCGGCGTACGATAATGCTTTGGTATTGAGTTGTTAGACCATGCGAATAACTTTTTCCATCCATGCTCCCTGCCATCCGTCGACAACAAATTAACTTTAATTGCTAGACGGGATCCCTCCTGATCTAGGGGAATATGAGACTCAAATCCCAGAATATTGAAATTTTTCAGACGTGTCGCCAACTCTCCCCTCACCGATCCGGGAAAGCAGGGATAGGATTTATCGTTGATATGAATTACGAGACACTTTATTTCGTTATGATTAAAGTCGATCCATCCTTTAATCCAAAGCCGTTCTCCAAAAACTATGTCGCCATCCTTGAGTGTCTCAATTTCACCTCTAGTTTTCGATAGGGATATGGCGGCAGCCACTGCTTCTACCGTCGCCACACCTCTCTTCGAGGCAGCTTGTGGCGAAGTTGCAGAGCGCAAAATTGTCGATTGCCTTGGATTCAAAAAGAATTCATCAAAGACTGCTTGATGCTTACTTACTACCGACTGGATTGCGGCAAGGGATCTCTCAGCATCAAAATTGGCCAATAGAATGTCCTGCAATTTTCGCTTTATTTCCTGCTGAGATGTAATGTTTACTTCTGTTTTTACTTTGATACGCGTGTCCTTAACTGCGCAGCCGCTTTCATCGCTAATGATATGGAAAATTCGTGTTGTACTGGGAGGTTCTACAGATACCTCTAGCAACGGTTCATTTTCAACGACATAATGATCGACGCAAAGCAGTATGGCGTCCGGGACGAAACGATCAACAAAGCTTTTTACTTGGTCAATGTCAGCCTGGCGCAAAATCGATTCGGCACTGAATGATTTCGAAGTTAGGTGACTGTGGAGATGACTTATGGTCTCGCGACCTAGTTTTTGCGCAAGTTTTTGGGCATGTGCCTCGTTACGTGAGAGCACAATAGAACCGTTGTGTTGGACACGAGTCGTCTTACGCAATATGACGTGGTAATGATGGCCCATCCCGGACAGTGCGGACGCTATTGCTCGAATAGCTTGACAATGCCTTGGGGCGGCTAATGGAGCGAGAAAAAGAACTCTCACGAACGCACCACCTTGACTGTTCTTCTAGAACGCTTCAGCCCTAGACTGTTACGAAGAGCTTTTATAAGGAAAGGCACGTAAAAGCGGTGATACTTAAGCTTTCCCCAGATATAGCCGAGGGTGGGGGGGGCTTTGGATATCTCGGTCTCTCCGTTCGCGATGACTGTACGCTGCATCGCTTTTTCAAGCTCAAGTGCAAGATACTCATTAGCTTTCGTCAGCGCCTCGTTCTCTGCCATTATCGCTAACAGACGGATTGTAGACTGCTTCAATTTCTCAAGAGTGATTTTAGCATCATTAAGCATTGAGGCATCGGAAGATGAAGTAACCGCCTTGCGTGCTGCCTGACAAGCCCTTAATTGCTCACCCAGCTTTAGCTCATTCTCCTTGATTTTTTTTAACTGAACCGCTAGTGAAGTGCTTCGGTGCTCCAACTCTGCAATGGTGGAGCGAGCCTTTTCAAGGTTACGCTCTTTATTTTCCACTTCTAAACCTAGTGCCTCACAAATCTGCTCTTTATCAGCTAAAGCAGTTTGCTGTGCAGACATTGCAGCGTGCAAATCATTGATGCGAGAATGAGCATCCGCTAGAGCCGCTTGCTTGTGCTGCATATCCTCTTTTGTACATAAAGCTGCTAAGTGTTTTTCTTCCAATTCAGCCAATGCCTGCTTCAGCCGGGAAGTTTGGGTTGAAGCCAGTTCTTCATAATACTTTTTGATTTGTTTTAGCTGACGAACTTGTCCCCTCATACTTTGAACTTGCAGTTCAATTCGCACGGATTTGAATTGCGCTGCAATAAGCGCATTACGAGTGGTGCGCTCCGAGGACTCAAGAAGAAATGCTCTTTGGCGGAGATCAGCATTTACTCCGACCTCAAGCTGGGAAACTCGGGTAACCAATGATTCTATTTCGTTCCTGTTTTTTTCAGAAGTATTTGTTGTGGAATCTGACACCGACAACTTCTTATTTAATTCGTCCAGGCGTGCCTTTAACGATTTTATGTCGTTTTTCGATTTTTGCAGCGAAACGGCGCGTTGTACAATGAAATTGGATGCAGATGAAATCGCGGAATGAAGAAGGTCTCGACTATATTTATCATTTGCTTTATTACAAGATTTGAGATTTCGCACCGCTTCGATGATTAAGAACTGGCCGTTAGCATCGCGAACAACTTTTGCAGTATCCTGGGAGTAGACGCCTTCTACTGCATAGCCACACTCAACAAGAAGTTCCGTTATTTCTTTGACGGTGTAATGTCGAATATGGAAGGGATTAAGTGCAACACTATGAGGGATTACTTTTTCGTTTGGTACTGACACGAACAGTCGACCGGTCTCAGCTAACGCCATGTGTGTCCGCGAAAGAAATAAGCGTGGCTCAATGAGGTGTTCCACCATCTCAAAAGCTATCACTGCATCAAAAATAGTGTTATCAGGAGGAGTGAAAAAATGTAGATCCTGAACTTCATGGGATATCCGTTCGTGGCACCAATAGCGCTTGGCATATTCGATCGCGTCCTGATCGACGTCCAAAGACCAAATAGTTGCGGCTTTCTCCGCAAGTATGTGGCTACCATAGCCAACTCCGCACCCTGCATCGATCACGCGAGCACCTGTTGCGATTCGATCGCGCGCCCATAGATAACGCTCCCGATGATCCTCCCTTATGCTCTCTAAATTGACACCTAATTGGCGCTCACCTGTGTTTTGAAGTGCTGTAGTCGACATAGTACTTACCGGAAAAATTAGGAAACGATCATGGTCGGTCGGTCTTACTCAACTCGCGTCACAAGAGGCCGATAACCACTCTCGCACTCACAGCTATCTGGTAAATAATCTGCGTCATGTCCTTCCAGATCTGCCGCGACTTCACCTCGATCTTCGGTAGCACCAGAATCTCGTCACCCGCTTCTACAGTTGGTGCGTTTCGAACGGTTTTAAAGAAGCTGCGCTCTTCATTGACCTCGGCAAAACTTCCGTCCCGGCGCGCAATCAACACACGCGCCGAATCGGCCGTCTGGGTATAACCGCCCGCCCGCTTGATATAGTCATCGATCCCAAGGCGCTGATCGTGGGTGACTGCATTCGGGAAAAGCACCTCGCCATTGACTAGTACAAGGCCATCTCGAACCGGCACGCGAATCACATCACCGTTTTCTAGCAGAAGGCCGTCACGCTCGGCACTTTCAGCGATGAGCACCTGTCCTCGCGGCTCGATGGCTCGCGCACGATCCACCCACTGCAAGATCAGCGACGCTTCTTCAGCCCGCAGCCGCGCTTCATCACTAGTGCCACTGCGCGCCGTCAGCGTGGCTGTCTCCAGGCTCTTGAGCGCGGTGTGCAGTGCCATGCGCTGTCGCTCTTTCACGCTTTGCCGAAACAATTGCAGGCTCTTGGCATCCGATCGATCGGAAAACTCGATCCGGCTCAGTAGCTCGCCCATGCGCGTGCCATATGGCAACACGTATTCCTGCGCGCTCTGGTGTTCTCCTTCAACACGCACAGTGATCGTTCCCGGCTTTTTGTCAGCGGTGAACTCCACTTCATCGCCGTTCATGAGCTTGACGCCGGCCGCGTCATTCAGAGCGTAGTACTCAATGTTCTTTTTCGTTCCCGTGTTCCGGCTAACGCGGGCATGCGTTGCTTGTGCCAATGGTTTGGCGAGCATCACGACTTCTTTCAGCGTTTGGCTTGCGCTGGAAAACTCGAAGCGTTTTGCGTTTTCTGCCAGACCGGCGACACGCAGGGTGTTTTGGCGTGGTCCCACGAGGATGACGTCGCCATCAGCAAGTTGTACCGAGGGTTTCATCCCCTTGAGTAGGAAGTCGTACAAACTGACCTTGGCACGTACCTGGCTACCTCGCTTGACCTGTACATCGAGGAAGCTGCCGCGCTCGGTGTCGATGCCGCCTGCCTGATCGAGATAGTGCAACAGGCTGTCCATGCTGGTGCCGGCGTACATGCCGGGCCGATTGACGAAGCCGCTGACAAAAACGCGGACGGGTTGGGCTGCGGCCAGGCTGGCATAGCTATACACGCTGGATTTGAAGATCGAGCCGATAGCCGAGTCCACCACCCGCTGTAAGTCCTGGTTCTTCACGCCGAGGATTTGCACCGGACCCACATGCGGCAAGAAGATATTGCCCTTCGGGTCGACAACCAGCGGTGCATCGAAATTGAAAGCGCCCCATAGCCGGACCTGCACGCTGTCGCCTACTGAGATGGCGTAGTCCGGATTGAACTGGATGGGGCCCGAACGGGTGAATGCGCCGGTAAAGAGGTTGGCACCGAAGGTGTCGCTGGTAATCGCTGGAGTGTGTGCGGGCGGATGGCCATCCTGCGGTGCAACGTTGTCCTGCCGGTTGGCTCCGGGTTGCGCCGGCAAGGAAGGGTTGACCACCGGCGCGGTTGCCGGGATGCTGACACTATTACCAGTGGTCGCTCGTAAGGCGTTGTTTGTGCCTTGCGTCGCTGTCGGCTTAGCCGGAAGTACGCTGACGGGTAGCGGGGTCGACTGCGCTAAGGCCGGCTGTGTCATCACGACCGCGCAGACGATCAGGACAAGGAATAGAGGAATTCTCATGTTAGTCCTCAGTCCTGGTGATCTCGTATCGCTGCCACCAGCAGCTTGAGCACGCCGGCCACCAGATACGCGAGCAGCGCGAACACAATAATGTTGTAAATTCGACGGGGCTGCAGAGGGTATTCCGGCAAGTGGGGTGTTTGCAGTACCGAGAGCTTTTTCAGAGTGCGGGTCGCTTCAACCCTCCCTTTCTCGAGGGCTGCCAAGCTGGTCTTGTATACCTCTTGCTGGAACTCGGCCTCGAACTGCAGTCTCCGTAGCTCCTCGACGGTGCGGTTCAGTGTCTTCCCGGCCGGCGCGGCAAGCTTGGCCTGCTCGCCGGCGATCTGCCGCTCGATGGCGACCAGTTGCTGATCAATCTGGACGATGCTCGGGTGGGTCGGCACAAGGTAGGCTTGCAAGGCGTTGCGTTCGGTTTGCAGCTCGGCGCGTTTGACTTCGAGTTGCCCGATGATGCCGATCAGGTTCTCCGCGGCTGCCTGCGGTGCCACCATGCCTTTGCTGTTCTGGTAAGTGAGAACGGCCTGGCGCGCGGCGAAGGCGCGATCGGCGTTTTGACGAACCTGTTTTTCCAGGAAGCTCACCTGTTCGCGCGCGAGCTTTCGGGCCATCTCGTCCATGAAATGTTCGCCCGCCGTGACCATGGCCTGCGCTATTAGGCGCGCGGTCACGGGGTCGTACGCTTCAGTCTTGATCATTAAGACGCCTGCATATTCGTCGAATTCCACGCTGGTCCGGTTGAGGAAGTGTCGGTGCAGCCACTCGATGGAGGGGCGCTCGAGCCACATCCGTGACAACAGGTCGTGTTGAGGATCACTGTAATGCGATGAAAGCCGCAAAGTCGAATCCAGTAGTTTCAGCATATCGACGGACAGCAGGTAATCCCGTAACAGCATCTGGTCGGTACGGCTGTGGCCGGCCTGCCCGCCCACCAAGCTGGCAATGTCCATTGTCGTACCGACAGCCATGTCGGTACGCTGCACGATCACGTGGGCTTCCGATACAAATCGGTCCGAGGCAATGATGGTCCAATACACCAGCGCTCCGATCGACGTGGCTGCCGCGAGTGACAGCAGGCCAACGCGCGGTCGCCGTCCCGACTTTGGCTGGAAGCCGGACTTCGATTCTGCAAGGGATCCCGTCATGGGTTGCTTTCTTTGTACGCATAGAGTGCGTCATCAAGCTTTTCAAACCAGTCTGCCTTGCCGTCATGGACGAAGACACCGGACACGCAAAATTCCTTCAACGTACGCTCGCTATGTGAAACCATGATCAGGCTCGAGCGATCCAGCAACTTACGAAATGTAGCTGCCGCCTTTTGCTGAAACCGTGCATCGCCGGTGGACGTCACCTCGTCTGAGATGTACACATCAAAGTCAAAGGCCAGCGACATGCCGAACTGCAGGCGGGACTTCATTCCCGCTGAATAGGTATCGACGGGCTCGTCGAATGCCTCGCCGATTTCTGCAAAGTCCTGGATTGCGGTGAGGCGCTGTGCCATGTCCTCTTCCTTGCCGTGGATGCGACACACGAATTGCGCGTTCTGCCTACCGGTGAGCGTGCCTTTCAGGCCACTACCCAGTCCCATGGGCCAGGAGACCGAGCACTCACGACGAATCCTTCCACGATCGGGACGATCGATGCCGCCGATCAGGCGCAACAAGGTCGATTTGCCAGCACCGTTGGCGCCGACCAGTCCGACGCTGCGGCTGGCAGGAATGTTGAGCGACACGCCTTCCAATACCCACCTACCCGGACCGTGCTTGGTCAGGTAACGCTTGTAGATATCTTCGATGACGATCATCTCGACAGCACCTTCCATTCAAATCGCCTAAGTAGCGACAGGCCGGCAAAGAGCAATACGAGGGCGCAGGCATATGGATAGGCGAGATTCGCCTCGGTAATGGCGTGATAATGCGGCGCTATGCCCAGCCGCAGCTGCTCAATCACATGGGCGAGTGGATTCAGCGTCAGCCAATCACGCAGTACGGGCGGCAAAAGTGACAGGGGAAAAACCACCCCGGAGATCATGTACAGCGGCCGACTGGCGAGCTCCATCAAGTTGCCCAGCTCGGGAACCATGGCACTTGCGATTGCGACCACCAAGCCCCAGCCAAAGCCAATCAGCCAAGCAGCGAAGAATGCCAACAGCACAGTCAGCGGCGCATCGGATGAGAACGAATGTCCGAGAAGGGCCGCGGCGGAGAATACGATGGCCGTCAGTACCGTCATGAGCGCGCCCTCAAGCACGGCGCGGGAGATGAAGGTATCGAGGGGCTTGACCTGTCGGTAGGAAAACAAGGCGCGGTTTGCCACCAATGCTTGACTAACTTGCGATGCCGTTCGCTGGAAGAGAAAATAGCCCAACAAGCCCGACAACAGCCATATCACCAAATCAATGCCGCCTACTGACCGCACTCTGACCACTGTGTAGACCAAAGTCAAATACCCGGCATGGAACAGCGGCTCCACGATCAGCCAGGCCCAAGCCGCCCGACTTGCAAACAGCCTCCGAAGCGTCTCACGCATCAGCAAGGCGTGCAGAACCGCCAGCATTACCTGCAATGGCGTCCGCACATAGAAATTTTTACTGTTAGTAATCATGGCGACCTGCCGAGGTGATTGGCACCAGCTTTTGCCACCCAAGATCCACCGACGAAGGATCGTAGATAGCTACCGGCACCTGGGTCAGGAGTTTCAGTTCGCGATGGAATCTCGCTGCCTTCGCAGGGTCCGGCTTGCGAGGCGCACTCCAGAAGGTATCCAGTGGCTGAGAGTCCACGACATCAGGATGATCGTAGACGGCATCGCCCATCACTTTCAAGGCTGCGCAATGGGCGATGGCCTGCAGTCCTACCGTACTGTTGATAGTGACAACACCGGAAACCTTCGCCAGTAGCTGGTAGATCTTGCAGGAGTAGACAAAGATCACACGGTCGCGAATACCGTAGCGCTCTGCCATTGAGATGATCGACGCACGCATGCCGAGGTGGCCGCGTGCCAATGGGTGCTGCTTGATAACCAATTGCGTATCGGGCGACGCATGCAGTGCGAATGACTTCATCACCTCTTCGACAAATGGCAGTACTCCAAGAAAGCGGCTGTGAAAGACGACTTGCGCATCGCTGTCGATTTGTAGCGGCAGTAAAAAATATGGTCGGCGTTCATCCAGTGATGCCAATGCTTTGTGATCCTGCCACCAGGTAAGCGGATAGTGCAGAGCCGCGCCGACCCAGTAGCGCGCATAGTGGAATATCGAGGTATGCCGGTGGTGGACATATCCGGCGTAATATCGTGCACCCAGCTTCAAGAACAGGTAGTACAGCATCGCGTGTCCGGTCACGCGTAGGCGATGATGCCTTACCCTGGCCGGGGCAAGAGTCGATGTGCCCGCTAGATTTTGGGCAAGCCTGTAATTAATGAGCGTTTTCGACTCAGCATTAACCCCGCCCAGCTCTAAAGTCATGAACCCGGGTCGGATATATCCCTCTTCCATCACGAATACGCGAATGCCCATCAGCCGACAGATGCGGATGGCTTCCTGATGAACAGGTCGGCTCTGGCCGAAGAGTAGTACGCCATCGATCTTGTGCAGCAGGATCAGGCAACGCAGATGGGTCGGCCACTCACGGAGCGTATCGCAGAACTCGACAGCTTCCGAGTCTGGGCAAAAGTATTTGTCTCCGCCATTGAATACGACCCGGGTCACCCGGCATCCTAGCGATCGCTTCCACTTCGCAATTCGGTGAAACAATGGACCAATGGGTCCTTGGAGCATCAGCAGCGATTCGACGCCGGCGAGTTGAGCGAGCGCTGGATTGCAGTCGCAGGCAATTCGCTCGTCCACAGGCCCATGCCCGTCCTGCGGCGGCGATTCAATAAGGTGAAGCCGCACCTTGGGCGTCCGATTTCGGGAAAAGGCAGTCTCTCTCGCTTGCCGCCCACTCCCGGAACCATGTTTGCAAGTGTCGATTGGCAGGATAGGCAACGTCGACTGCAGCAAAGGCAGCTCAGTAGGCACTCCCGAATTTTTGGATATATCGACCATAACGGTCGATATTCTCTGTGGAAATATTCATCCTCCTGCCAACTAAAGGTTGCAATCTTCGGGTTGTCATTGCACGAAACTGTTGGCATTTTCTATCACCTTTTGGTCAATACTTTACGGCAACGTATTAACAAGATCGGCCCGTTTTTCACCTTCCACGCCTGTGTACGAGAAAGCCGGCATGAATGCCAACCGCAAGCAAGCCAGTCATCTATTTGCCAGTGCCTTGCGTGAAGCTTTGGCCGATGGTCATGGACGGCTTCCCTCTGCGGCAAAGTTTGCCGATGCGTTCAATTTGCGTGCACACGGCACAAGCACCATCACACGCGAAACGGCACGCAAATGGCTACGGGGAGATGCGATGCCCGAGATCGGGAAGATGCAGGTATTGATTCATTGGTTGAACCTGGATCCTGCTTTGTTTCTGCAGCCAAACGCTACGGATGGCAACCCTGTGCGGGATAATGGAGAAAACTCTGTCTTAGATGGCACAGGCGTGCGTCAGGCGCTTGCCGGCATCCTCTCTAAATTGGATGACCGCTCAGTAGAGGCGCTCTACCTGACAGCAACGGCAATGCAGGCGCTGAAGAAGAAGGAAAAACAATTCGGTAGCTGAGCTCAATCATGGACGGGGTCACTCGAGCTCGCATCGCCAAGCGCTTGGCAACGCGTATGGACGTGCAGCCGATGGGCATTGGCTATTAGCCCGTGTCAGTCATCCGAATGTGGATCCTGTCCCGGGAAGAGAATTTCAGTGTAGCCGAACTGGCTGAAATCGCGTATCCGCATCGGGTACAGCACACCGATCAGGTGATCGCATTCATGCTGGACCACGCGCGCATGGAAGCCTTCGACGACGCGATCGATCTTCTGGCCGAATGGGTCGACGCCGCTGTAATGCAGCTGCGTGTAACGCGGCACCACGCCGCGCAGGCCGGGCACCGACAGGCAGCCCTCCCAACCGTCTTCCATCGCGTCGGACAAGGGCTTGAGCACCGGGTTGATCAGCACCGTCTTTGGCACCGCAGGCGCATCGGGGTAACGCTCATTGCGATCGAAACCGTAGATCACCAGCTGCAGGTTTACGCCGATCTGCGGCGCCGCCAGGCCAG
>JACCDH011503276.1_pt1 | contig 27242 bp, 28 predicted proteins | sample 7442481 | NCBI WGS metagenome assembly JACCDH01 (sample SAMN15323433, study PRJNA562643) | freshwater metagenome | isolation source: river surface water | place: USA:Blue River Watershed | collected 2017-08-15 | reverse complement strand
TGAGTTTGTTTTTCTACCTTCTGAACTTTTGTAATCTCGCTTTCAGCTTTTATTTCTATCTTTGTCGGAACTGAAGCGAGGCTATCAGCGGCATTACTAACCGTACCACCTGCCGCCGCAGCTGCAGCAGCAGGTCTTGCGCTTGTTCCGATAATACCTTCGACTGTACTTCGACCTGCATTAAAAACAACTTTCTCAACCTCAACAACGGCTGAAGCTGTTTTACCAACGACCGTGCCGACCGCATTGGCCACAACAACAGCCGGTCTAACAAAAGGATTAGCTAAAAATGCAGTCGCTTGACTTGAGATTGCTGACATTGATTTAGAATTTTTTATCTGGCCGATTAATTTCTGAGCTTTCTGAGACGCTGCTCTGGCCGCTGTTCCTGTCACCTTACTCACTCTGCTCGCTACCTTACCTGAAACTGCAGAGACTTTTCCAAGAGGTTTAAGAACAGGCGCTAGTTTTTTTGTGATTTTAGCCATCGTTTTAGAAGCACGTAAGGCTTTGCTTATTGAATTGATTCCTGCTGCACCTTTTGCAGCTGCAGCAGAAAGACCCCCTGTAAGAAAAGTTGGTAAAAGTTCCCCTACAATAACTCCAAATGCTGCACAATTCGATGTTAATATGCGTGCGCAGTTCATGCATTCAAAACCTCTAAATGGCTGAACACAAGTTCCTTGACCTGGAAGAGATCCAGACCACTTTTCGCAGTAAACATCATTTTTCAAATAATCTTTTGTTGCTCCCCAGAGATTGGACATAAGGCCCGCGACCCATTCTATCGGGTTCTGAGAAATCTCTTTTTTGTCTTTATCTGAAAGGTCTTTGATAGCGTTTTGCGCATCAGAAGTTTTATCCTCGGCTCCCCACATGCTCGTCCAAAGCTCAGTAGCTTTATTCCAACCCGCCTTAATAAGCTCCCATACCCCACCAATCGTAGACCAAAGTAGCCTCACGGCAGTACTCATTATATTGGCGAAACAACTATTTTCACTATTGATGCATTTATTATTACTGACACCAACGTAATCCGTCAGCATGACAAAAGGCGTAGTAGCGGTTGAGAGCATCAAGCAGGCTATGTCTTTGTCGCATGTTTGTAGATGCTGTTTCTTTTCAGATTCAGAACAATCTGTTTTAGCGGTAATACTAATAGCATTTGAAGCGAGTTCTTCTGTTTCCTTTGGAGCACTTGCCTGACATGCTTCTTCTTTTGCTAATTGGTCTAAGGTCGCTGCAGATTGACCGATTAGATTATTGAGCTTAACAATTCTTCGACTTAACTGCTCACACTGTAGGTATCTTTCATATTGAGAACTGTCATTACGGTTTACAGAAGAACATTCTTGCCTCAAGAAACCATCCTGGGCTTCTTTCAGCTCAGCTACGATCTTAGGAAGCATTTTTTCAATGCCGGCCACATCTTCTCGATAAATCGCTTTTTGGGCCCGCCCCATGTTGCCTGAGTGATCGCCTGGAATGTACTCATTAAACTTTGAAATTATACTTTTACACATCCCTGTCTTACTTTGGCTGTTCGCTCGGTTGATACAAACATCTTTGACCTGACTAACGTACTTTTCGAATTCTCCCGGAGGTAATTCTTCGACAATCTTATCTAGGCTACGCTCTTCATCATCAAACTTCTTCTCGCAGCTTTTAAAAGCACTATTTTTTTCCGACTGAGTGTTAAAAGAAATACATAAATTATTACCAAAAAGGACTGGATTACAGGCAAGTTGCGTTGAAGAACATTTTGAATTATTAGTCGAAAATAAATCTGTCTCCGGTCTTAAGCACCTGTTAGCCTCACTTCTCTTACTTAGCCAACCTGCGATCACGCACGGTTCATCTACAACTGCATAGGCGGAAGAAAAAGGTGATAAAAAAAGATAAGTTGTTCCATTTTTTTCTACAGGATGATATTTTTCAAACGCACGGCTAAACTCTCTTAGGCTCTGGATTAGTAAAATTTTTTGCTTATTTGTCAGCTTAGAAACGTCGATATTTTCCTGATATTGACCTAAGGCCATAAAGGAGAATAATGAAATAAATACATAGGTAACTATTTTCGTCATATTATAGTTAATGTCGGCATTAATTAAAGAATTGTTGAGGCAAGATGTTGTTCATGAAATTTTTTGTTCTACTTTGTCTTTTTTCGTCTGGTATTACTTTCGGAAAAGAGATCTCAATCGAAAAATATAAAGGAGTTTTTAAGACATCGATCCCCGATGCTTATCAGTTCTACCCTACATTCATGGGGCTTGAGAATGTTATTATGACACCTAAAGACAGTGTACTTGGAACATCGTCTTTAAGCGTTACCATCACCGGAATAAAAGATGCGAAACTTAATTCGGCTGAGCTGTCTTCTACACAAATAGATTATCAAAATGGGCGGAACAAATACTTAGATAAAAGAGGACTTAAATTAATCGAATTTATACCCTATTCCCTAAAAAAGAATTCACAAGGGTATCAAATCCATACCATTGGAGTCATCTACTCTAACGCAAATAGAATTACACTTGAAATGAGTTACATGATTGAATGTCCTGAAAGTTTTGTACATGCGAAATTTTTAGGAGATGTGGGATTAGTTCAAGATCTTACATCAATCAAAAAGAACAACTTTAGTAATGAAACTCATAAAGAAATGGAGAAATCAGCTCTTGGTATAACTTGTTCTAAAAATAAAAAATAGATCTCTAAGAGATTTCTGAGAAGTTACGACTAAAAATTTTTCATTGTTTAAGAATATTCATGATTAGTGCTAAATGGTTTTCTTGAAATCAACGACCCTATTTCATAGAGTTAATGTAAAACACAGATCGACTCGTATTTGAATCGAATTCTAATGGTTTACCCTGTCTAAAAAATTAACACCCATATAATTGTTAGTGCCCGATCTATTTGCACAGTAATTAAGTATTAGTATTAAGGATAATAAAAACGTTCACAACCAAGTAGTTTTATGAAAAACGTCCTTTTTGCTGTCAGTTTAAGTGTAATTACTACGACTTCATCTTTTGCTCAGATCAAAGAACAAGACGAAGTGGGTGTGATTTTAGAAAACCAAATCCAGGAAAAGAGTGAAGAGCTCACCCAAGACCACTACATTTGCCTAGGTGATAGCTGGAAAACAACTAATATTTTTATCCATAGTAAAGTTCGAGATATTAAAATTCTTGTACCAAACCTTTTTAAAGATCTTAGTCCAGATAAGAAGAACTGTTTTTCTCCATCTGATGTTCCATCGAACTTAGTTAAAACGATGGATCAGATCCTTAGTCGAATTGATACAAAAGCTGGAGATCAGTTTCAAGTTGGTGTTGGGGCCGAAGGGGAAATTATTCCTAAAAAACCAATCCCATACTCTTCTGAGAGATCTATCTCACTTAGAAATGAAGATGGGACGTTTTTGAAGAAATTAGGTAGAGCAGAACTCCTTGTAGGAGGAGTTGAGGTGTTAGGAATGATGACTCTTATCGCTCTTCCCAAATCGATAACGAAGTGGAGTGAAGATTGGCAGCTCGATGCTAAGAGAAACTTTAAAAGGGCCTGGACAACTGCTCCGGTAATAGATAAAGATGACTGGGCGATCAACTACATTGGACACCCATACAGCGGAGCGATCTACTATAACGCCGTTAGAAGCCAAGGGGCAACGAGACTTCAATCGTTTCTATTCAGCTCTGTTCAATCAACCATCTGGGAATATGGGTTTGAAGCCATTGCGGAACAACCAAGTATCCAAGATTTAATTATCACTCCAGTGGTAGGGTCTTTGATTGGAGAGCTTGCTCACCAAGGCACTTTAAGAATGGCAAAAAACGGGTTTAATTTTGGAGAAAAAGTTTTGGTGACTATTATTAATCCAAGTTACATTTTAAATAACGGCTACAAGGTTAAATACAAAAAAACTCCCTAAACATATCGTTCAGACTTTTCCTTAGAGAGAACAATTTCTCCTTTCTCTCTAAGGCGATGAACGACATCCATGATCTTCTTCTGGGCCTCCATGACATCATTAAGCGAGCGAGGCTTGCCTTTTAAGATGTCCTCGATGTCTCGCTTCATATTCGTTGAAAACATATTTAAAATGGCCTCAACTGTTTCTCGGTTCGCAGCTCTGAGAGCAAGTCCCAAAACATCTGTATCGATGTCCTGAAGAAGTCTCTTCATCATCGCAACTGTGAGGTACTGTAAATCATCAAAAGTGACGAGACTCTGCTTAAGCTTTATGGCCATCTCCGGATCTTTCCGGGCAATCTCAGCAATAAGGCCCTGCTGGGCCGCGAGGTCCAGACCTTGAAGCATTTCGATTGCTTGTTTAAACCCATCGATTTTTTTATTCATTTTAAACTCAAGTAAGGTTCAGATTTCGCGAGGTGATGACGAACGTAATCGTCCACTGCATCTTCAAGTTTTAAGAATTTAAATTTCGGAAGTGCTTTCTTGAATTTCGTCATGTCGGCCTGAGTGTAGTATTGGTACTGATTTCTCAACTCGGCCGGCATATCGATGAACTTGATCTTAGGATCAAGATCCATCGCTTTATAAGTTGCTTTCACGAGATCATGAAAACTCCTCGCCTCGCCGGTTCCGAGGTTATAAATCCCGGATAGCGTTGGCTTCTTTTTGCCTGCCTCGATGAGCCCAATCATGGCACGGACAACATCTTTTACGTACACGAAGTCACGAAGTTGTTCGCCGTCTTTATAGTCAGGTCGATGGGATTTGAAGAGCTTCACTTCACCCACTTCTCGGATCTGATTAAACGATTGGAAAACGACTGAACTCATTTTACCTTTGTGGTACTCATTAGGACCGAAGACATTAAAAAACTTCACCCCAAACCAAACTTTTGGTTTTTTAGTTTGTTTCAATATCCACTCATCAGAGAGCTGCTTCGAGTACCCATACTTATTCAGAGGCTTTAGAGAAGAGATTTTTTTATGGTCATCTACGTAACCTTGCTCACCGTCTCCATAGGTTGCGGCACTTGAAGCATAGACTATTGGAATATTTTTCTGAGCGGCCAAACTTAAAAGTTTATTCGTGTACTCGGTATTATTCCGGTAAAGGTAGTCCATATCAAGTTGAGTCGTATCAGAGCAAGCTCCCATGTGATAGATGGCCTTGAAAGCTCCTTGCTTTTTCCAGATCGGGTGGTCAAATAAATCACTTATACGAACAGCAGAGTTGTATTTGAGGTTCCGAAGGTTTTTCCACTTGTCCCCGCTTTCGAAATCATCACATATGATTAAATCCTGATGCCCGAGATCGTTTAACTGCTTAACTATAGCACTTCCAATAAATCCAGCTGCACCAGTCACTAAAATCATAGGTATCCTTTTATGCATTTTACATCACTATCTTAGAACAATTTCCATGAAATTTTGAGAGTAGAATTTATCTTCTCTATAATGCAACCCATTATCCGTGGTTAATAGGTTGGATTTTTCAGCTTTTTAGGATAAAAACTCCTAAATTCTAAGGAGCAAGCAATGAGCGATACAAACTGGATGGTTGAGGAGTCTTTTCACAAGACTTTTTCGATGGGTTTTAAAATCAAAAAATACCTTCATTCTGAGCAGTCTCAGTTTCAAAAAATTGATGTCGTTGAAACTGAATCAGTTGGAAAGCTTCTTCTTCTCGATGGCAAAACCATGGTGTCTGATAAAGACGAATTCGTTTATCACGAAGTGGTCTCACATATCCCCTATATGGTTTCTAGAAACTGCAAAAAAGTTCTTATCATCGGTGGTGGTGACGGCGGTGTAGTTCGCGAATTCGTGAAACATCCAGACATCGAAAGAATTGATCTCGTTGAAATCGACGAGAGAGTGATTGAAGTTTCAAAAATTTACTTCCCGGACTGCACTTCAGGGCTCACTGATAAGCGTGTTCGCGTTCTTCCAGAAGATGGATTCGCTTTCATTAAGCGTGCCACAAAAGAGTACGATATCATCGTCGTTGACTCGACGGATCCTGTTGACTTTGCTTCGGGTCTTTTCACTGATGAGTTCTACCAGGATGTGTTCAACGCCCTAACTGATGAGGGCATCATGATGAACCAAACTGAGAACCCGTTCCTTGATGAGTGGGGAATCAAAAACATCTACAACAACATGAGAAAAGTTTTTCCTATCGTGAGTTCGTTTAATGCCCCAATGCTGATTTACCCAGGTGTATACTGGACGTTTGGATTTTCATCTAAAAAATACCGTGCAACTGATTTGAATGCAGCTAAAACTCAACACATGGCAAATCTCGAGAGAAGCCTTAAGTGGTACAACATGGATTGGCATAAAGGGACATTCGCTATTGCCAACTTTCATAAGAAAATGATCGGCCAGGAGTAATATGACTACAGAACCGCGTCTAATAAAAGAAGTCGAAGGACTCGAGCATGCGAAGGCCTTTATTGGCACTCAGTACGCTGAAGCGATTTTCTCTCATTCAACTCATATCATTGGGTTCTGTTTTGACGGGACAACAAGCTTTCGACCTGGAGCACGTTTTGCTCCGAGTGCAATCCGTGAAGCTTCCTACGGCCTTGAGGATTACTCTCCGTACCTCGATAAAGACACTCAGGACTACAATATCATCACCATGGGAGATCTCCCTGTATATCCATCAAAATGGCATATCACCAATGACTTTTTCATGGACATGACTAAGGATCTTGATCTTAAAAAAGATGAAATTAAGTTCCTCACACTGGGTGGAGAGCACTCCATTTCTTATGGTCCGATTGTGACGTACTTAAAAAATTATCCTGATCTAGTTCTTCTTCATCTTGATGCTCACACCGATCTTCGCGATGGCTACCTGGAAGAAAAATACTCCCACGCTTCAATCATCCGCAGAGTCCTAGATCACTTCACTGATAAGAATCGCCTCATCCAATACGGTATCCGTTCGGGACCGAGACAAGAATTCCAGTGGATGAAAGAGAACAAAACCCTCGCAACATCACTTAAAGAGTGCTGCGAGTGGCTTGAGCAGATTCCGGATGAGAGACCTATTTATCTCACCCTTGATTTAGATTTCTTTGATCCAGGTTTCTTTCCGGGAACTGGGACTCCGGAAGCTGGTGGAGAGGATTTCCATGGCTTTATGAAGATTTTAAAGATTCTAAATAAGAAAAATTTTGTTGGTGCTGATGTCGTAGAACTTGCACCAATGCTCGATTCAACTAATAATTCATCTTGTTTTGCTTCGAAAGTGACTCGAGAAATTATCTTAGCAATGAACAAATAATAGACACAAAATCAGGGCCTTCGGGCCCTGTGTCTTTTCCGATCTGCCCACTTCTTATGTTTTTTAGTCCGAAACCACGACTCCCGGCCCAATGAATCATGATAAATGATTGATTTGTGATTAAGAAAAAATAAACTCATTAGGAAAAACTAATCTCCGATAAGATTAAGAAATCTAAGGAGCCCCCCTTGAGAAAATTAACTCGCCTTGAGGCCAACAAAGACGTCCGCAGAATCCTTCACAGACATACAGTTGATCTAAGTTACTGCCAATATAGCGTGGCCGGTTTTGACATACGACTCACAGGCTGGCTTTGTAAGGTTGATAATAGCGACTTTAACGGGACTCAAATTGAATCACTTATCCAAGAGTTTCAGCGCGTCCTCGCTGGTTATAGTGTCTCTGGTGATTTTGATAACTGGAGCTTCACCACAGATCACATCTCATACCTTGGCGATAAGAAAAATTCTGATGAGGAAGAAGTTAAGATTATTGGGGATCTTAAAGTCGATGACTACGACTCTGAGGCCGGCTGATCAGGGTCTTCACCATCATCCATGTATCTTCTCTTAAGATAGGGATGAACAATCAGAGCTACAGCGATGATCCCAATCTCATAGAGAACCATCATCGGAATCCAGACGCACATCATGCTTAAAATATCTGGAGTTGGTGTGATCACGGCGGCCGCAACAGCAAATGCCACAGCTAAATAGCGTCTCATATTTCTAAGAGAGTATTTTGTCACAAGTCCCATGAATCCTAGAATCACGATGACATTCGGCAGTTGAAATAAAATCCCAAGGAAGACTAAAACTTTTGAGGAAAGAAGAAGATAGTCTTGAAGATTTAACATTGCCTCGACGTTTTGAACGCCAGATGAAATGAGCGTTTTAAATGTGAATGGGAAAATCACGTAATAGCCGAATGCAACGCCGACGAGGAATAGAAGAAAGCCCACGAAAATAAAAGGTCGTATTGCCTTAATTTCTTTTTCATAAAGACCCGGCTTGATAAATAGCCAGGCCTCCCTAAACCAAAGAGGACTAGCAAAAAACACACAGGCCCAGAAAGCAATTTGAAGTTCAGCGAGAACCTTGTCTAACAGACCAGTGAAGACAACTTTACCGGTTGAGCCGATCGCTTCCCGGAGAGGAAGAAGTAGAAATTCCTGGATATTAGTTGAAAAGTAGTAACAAACACCAAATGAAATAACTAAGATGATGAGAACACGGATAAGACGCGTTCTGAGCTCTTCTAAATGGTCAATGAGTGTCATTTCTTTCATATGGGGATCATAACGATAAGAGTATTTTCTGTCTTATCTTTTCTAAAATTCAAGGTACAATTATCTCATGAAAAGCTTTTTCCTAGCTCTTATTTTAGTGACTATCCCACAGTTCAGCTCTGCCTCTGATTACAAAATCCTCAAATGCCTAGGGGCAGAAGAAAAAAGATTTCATTTAAAAAAAGAATTGGGCCCCATTTACGACCTAAATCAAAGACTTATTGCTGAGATGGTCCAAATCCCCAAGCTTGAAATCCGTCAGGAAGACTACCTAGCAATCTGCGCTGGGCAAAAATTTTCGGAATCCTGGAAACTTTTAGAACTCTCTATCAAAGAAGGGAAGTCGTTATTTGTGATTCCGAAAGATATCCAAGGTATCCAGCGAAGCATGACGGAAGGGATGATTGACGATTACGTCGAGGCGACGAGAGAAATTCTCATTAACTTTATTTCCCAGATCCAGACGATTTCTCCTACTCCAACTTGTCTCAAAGAAGAAATCCCTGAACTCGATAAGCTTTTCGTTGAAATAAAATACTTACAAGAAGATGTAGATGCAAAAGTTATTTTTCAAGGAAAAGATCAGAAGATTTTTGAAAAGTTAAAAAACTACCCTCTTGCGTTCGAAAAGTGTCGTGCTCTTCTTAAAAAGAAAGTTAAACCAGCATCCACTCCAGCAGCTAAAAAATCCTGAAGCTCTTTCGCGACTCTTTCTTCTTCCAATTGCGAAACTGCTTTATCAAACGAAATGGAGACAAGAGTCTTTTTCATTCCTCTCACTTCCATTTTCCAATCAAAAGCAAGTGGGAAACAAGAAAGCATGTAATCGATCTCAAGGAGCCATTCCGAGTTCGGTCGGTTCTGATAAAAATGAGAGCTCACTTTAGTCGTTTTGGGAACAAGAAGAATCTCTAAGTCTTTCACACATGACTTGCAATTTGTTCCGGCCTTGGTACTTAGGCCAATGGTCGCTAAGCTCGGATTCTTCTCAATTTTTAAATGCGTAAAAATATCTGATTCTTTCACCTTAAAACAGCGGCAAACAATTGGATCAGATGGAGTGCTTTCTTTAACTGGCACTGACTTTTTTTCAAACCAGGGGGCCATTTGCGAGACACACGATCTGCATCCCATACCCGCCTTCGTCGCCACGGCAAGGGTTTCTAAACTTGCATTTGGGTCACTTTGCAGATGGGCCACAATATCAGACTCTCTCACGCCAAAACAGCGACAAACCAAAGGACTTGTTTCTTGGTAGAGATATTCCTTGCCTCGAAAAATATCGGTCGCAGCTTTTAAAAGTTCTAAGGACAGGTTAAAGAAGGAATCTTCTTCCTCAAACTTTAAATCCCAGAAAAGCTGTTCCGTTCTAAAAAGATCTTCCCACGATTTCCAGGTCAGACGAGAAATCTCGCTCAGAGATTTTCCTTGAATCATATAACACAGCGACGTTAGCCAGGGATTCATTTCACCAAGGTAGCCCGCGTTCTGAACGATATCTTTAGAGTCGAATTTTAGCTGAAGAGTGTATTTATTTAAAGTCACAGAAACAGATGGGAAATCGATTTCCTTATTAAAAGAACCTTCTAAGACGAGATCTCTAAATTTTTTCATCTTCGGCCGTCCATTCTTCTGGAGAGAACTGAGTCAGAATTTCATGGCCGGATTCCGTGATGAGGATTGTGTGCTCAAATTGGGCAGACCAAGACTTATCTTTTGTAACCACTGTCCACCCATCATCTAAAACTTTACAGTGGCGTTTCCCAAGATTGATCATAGGCTCAATTGTGAATGTCATCCCTGGACGCATTTCAACGCCAGTTCCTTTTTTGCCAACATGAACGATTTGTGGCTCCTCATGAAACTTGCGACCGATCCCGTGCCCACAATACTCATGCACAACCGAAAAACCATACCCATGGGCCATCTCTTCAATGATCGCACCGATATCGCCTACTCGTGCTCCCGGGCCACAAACAGAAATCCCTGCGAGCATACACTCTTTGGCCACTTCAACGAGCTTCTTCACTTCTGGTTTTACATTACCGATTAAAAATGTGGCGTTTGTGTCGCCATGGAAATTTTTCCAAATTGTTGTGACATCAAGATTCACAATATCTCCATCTTTCAAGACATCTTTTGGAGAAGGAATCCCGTGACAAATGATTTCATTTCTTGAAGTACAGAGGGACTTAGGAAATCCATGGTAGCCAAGAGTCGCAGGAATTCCTCCACGCTTAATCGTGTACTCGTGACACATCTTGTCTATTTCATCTGTCGTCATGCCGATTTTAAGATTTTGACTCAGAAAGTGGAGCGTTTTGGCCGCCATCTTACAGGTCTCTCGCATGACTTCAATTTCTCTGGCCGATTTTATAGTGATCATATGGTACTTATACACTTTTAAGCTCTTTTACGCTAGTTTGAAGAGATGAAAAGGTTTCAGCTGATTAGAACTCATGTCTCCCCTTACCAGAGTCAAGACTTCCTCGCGAGAGAGGAAATAATGGTTCAACGTTTTGAGAACTTAACTTACATAAGTCTCGAAAAATTTACCGACTTAGACACAATTCTAATCACAAACACTCACACTCAACTAAAAAATCTCCCAAGCAAAGTCTTAGAGAAGACGAAACTCATCATCCATCCAAATTCTGGCTATGATCATTTCACTGATGAATACGAGCTCTGGAAAAATATCCCATTAGTTGTTGGCCATAAGATCCGGGCCCAGGCCGTTGCTGAATACTCTCTGGCCGCGGTCTTTGAAGGTTTAGTGGAGCTTCCTCAACACTTAAGTTGGAACAAAGAACGGATATGGAATCGAAGACTTCTGAAAGGAACACCTGTCTGGATTTTTGGGGCAGGACATATCGGGCAAATTATTGAGTCCACTCTCACTGCCATTGGAATGAACGTCACTGTGGTGGACCCCTTTTTAAATCGAGGCCTAAGAGATTGGAGAGATGGGGATATCAAAAAAGCAAGAGTCATCATCGCCGCCTGCAGCCTCAATCAAACTTCGCACTCGATGTTTAACCAAGATTTTTTCTCAGCACTTGGAGACGAGGTCTTATTTATTAATGGGGCGAGAGGTAAATTAGTTGAAGAAGAGGCCCTTAAAAAATACCTGACAGAGAATCCAAAATCTTTTGCGTTCCTTGACGTTTTTTCAGAAGAACCTTTCAGCAACAGCTGGTCTGGTTTCCCACAGGTCTGGAAAACGAGCCATATTGCTGGAGTTGAAAAAGACCTCGATCAAAAAATTATTCACTTTGAAGAAGAAGTTTTGAAAAATTACTTAAGTCTTCCTGAAAAAGATTTTTTCTCGGTCTATAATAAAGAACTTCTGCAAAATAAATGGATCAAAGGAGTTCTTGTTTGAAAGACATTCCCCAACTTCTCACACTTCCAGGAAATGGCGTTTACACCGTTAACACTGGCAAAGAAAAAAAAGAAAAACTTCTTCTTGCTTATTACGGAACCAAAAATGTTGAAGTGGCCCAAAAGAAGTGGCTCAAGGCATTTGAAAAATTAGATCCTAAAATACCCTGGGTCATTGGACTCCCATCAGACAACGGTGGAGGAATTCAACGTGGAGCGAACTGGGGTCCTTTAGTACTTAGGCAAGAGCTTATTTCAAGTTCAAAAGACTTCATTGATCTGGGAGACGTAAGGGTCATTCCTCACCTACTCCACGATAAGTACCTTAATGAAGAAACGCTTAAAATTTGCCGTAAAGCACTCTACGGGAAAACGAACAAGCTCCCTGTTTCTCCTTTAAGTATTGCTGAAAAGGCCGTCACAGATATTTATAAAAAACATCCGCAAGCACATCTTTTAGGATTCGGTGGTGATCATTCTAATAGTTACCCACTCGTTAAGGCCTGGCTACAGTCTCGACAGAAACTACAACACGCTGCCCTTTTGCACTTTGATGCCCATACTGATCTCCTAGAGAGAAGGCTTGGTATCGATCTTTGCTTCGGAACGTGGACTCATCAAATTCTAGAAGAACTTTTCTCTCAAGATCATATCCTTCAACTGGGAATCCGCTCCTCAGGAAAAACTAAAAAACACTGGAAGGATACACTCGGGGTTGAGCAATACTGGGCCTTTGAAATAAATAAATGGGGTGTCGAGAAGACCTACCAAAAAATTCATGACCACTATAAAAAACTCGATATCCATGAAATCTACATCAGCTTTGATATCGATGCTCTCGATGAAAAATACGCCGCGGCCACAGGAACTCCTGAAAAAGAAGGTCTTCTTCCCACAGATTGTGCGGCCCTCATCCGTCTTCTCGCGCAGGATTTTAAAATCACCGGCGCTGACTTGATGGAGCTGGCTCCTTTTGTGTGGCCTGAAGGAATCAAGGCCCATGACCAACAGAGCTCGATTTCTGTTGCTGGAGATATCGCCAATATACTTTTAGAAGTTTTGAAGAAATGAGAAGAAAAATTGTTTTTCCAAGTGTAGAGACGGCTTCAGAAGATGGCCTGGTGGCCGTTGGCGGAGATCTTGAAACCGACACTCTCCTTGAGGCCTACCGTCAAGGCATTTTCCCCTGGCCTGTTGCAACCTATCCGATGAATAGGGACTATCCTCATACTTGGTTCTCACCTGATCCTCGGGGCGTTCTTGATTTTGATAAACTCCACATTCCTAAATCCTTTACGAAGTTTCTGAAAAAATCACCGTATCAAGTGACTTTCAACCAGTCATTTGAAGAAGTCATTTCAAACTGCGCGAAGATGCAAAGAAAGAATCAGCCTGGTACGTGGATCACACCAGATATTCAAAGTGCATATCGAAGCCTTTTCAATGAAGGTTATGCCTATTCCGTGGAAGTTTGGAACAAGACTGAACTTGTGGGTGGGCTCTATGGTGTTATGATCAGTACCTTTGTTTCCGGTGAATCCATGTTCACGTTAGAAGACAATGCGTCCAAACAGGGTCTTTATACCCTTATTAAGCATTTAGAAACTCAAGGGGTAAGCTGGCTTGATACGCAGATGGTAACTGAAGTGGTGAAACAATTTGGTGGAATTTATATCCCTCGCCCAGTCTTTATGAATCGCTTAGAGCATATCGACTGGACGAGTGAGCAAAGAAATCTATTTAAATGTAGCTAAGTTTCAAGCGCTGATTCGCAAGGTACGTACGACGAACTTCAGTCATGAACTCACGAACAGACTTTTCAAGTTTAACTTTTTCACCATTGTAATACGCTTCAATGTTTGCCTTGAGTTCCTGGTAATTGAGATTCAATTCCTGAGCAAGCTCTTCGAAGCGCTTCTTGAAACGATAGTCCTTCTCTATGAGCTCCACAAACTTCTGACCGAACTCTTGCTTAAGAGTTGCAGGGGAATAAACATTTTTAAGATCAGCGAGTCCCACGTAGCTTAGTAACTTGATGTAGAAGAACCCGATGTCAAACTCAAACCATCTGTGGCGGAAGCTACATGAGCGCATGTGAGCGTGGTGATTATTATGATCGAGCTCACCACAAATAATGAAATTTAGCGGAAGAAGAAAACCGAGGTTACGACTATTGTCGGTTGTAACGTGATTTCTGTAACCCCACCAGTGGGCCAGGGCGTTCACTCCGCCGATAGCAAAAATGGGAGAAACTAAGAAATTAAGAACTGCTACACCAGCTCCCCAGATTGGCCCAAACATAACGATTGTAATAAGTGACAGGATGATTGGTCCTGTGAACGAATTTCTGAACATGAAAGCTTCAAGCTTGTTTGTATGAATCGTTTTTTTAATTTTCTTCACTTCAGGCCATTCTTTAGCTCTCGAGTAATCGAAGACACCAAAGAAAAGCGCATGCAAAAGGCCCTTTTGAAGTGGGCTATGAGGATCTTTCTCAAGATCTGAATGTGCGTGGTGATAAATATGAACTGAAACCCAATCAACTTTTGATAACGATGTCACCATCCACAACCAAACCTGCATCGGCATATCAACCCACTTATTCAAGATCACACCTTTGTGAGTGTGGTACCGGTGAAAAGATAAGCTCATGGCGGTGATTGTAATGTGAGAAATGACAACTATGTAGGTGGCCATAAAGCTCAAGGGATGATCTGCAAGGAAATCACCAAAGAAACCGTTGATGCCTATAAAATGGTTAACACCATAATAGACAAGACCATAGATAGCAGCAAAAACAGAGATTAGTTTAATCATAAAAATCCTTATCAAGACCGTTGCAATTCAGGTAGTTCAGATGTTACTGCAAGCACTCCTGGAGGCGCAAGCTCAAGACATAAACCACATGCAATACAACCGCGACCATCAATAGTGAATGCTCCTGCAGTCACCTTGATCGCTTGTGTCGGACACATTGTCTCACAGCGATGGGCATCTTTCCAGAGTGATAATGCTTCCACATTTCCCGTAAACTGTGGAATTCTCTTAAGCCGAGGAGAATAAAAATAAAGCTTATTCGGCCACTCAGTTTTATGTAGTCTAAACGCCTTAAAGACTTTTTCTCCATCAAATTTTCGAAGCTGCCTTAAATACCAAAGCGCTTTAAGGTACGAAACTTTTGTATAAAATTTTCTATTTAATATCATTTAACGATCCATTTCCCAGCGGGAAAGTCCCAAACTGGCCAAGTTTGCGCTCAGCTGATTTTCAGTTAACCCCTTCACAAAAATAGGAAGGGCCTGAGCTAAAACAAAACCTGGGGTCTTAATTTTTATACGTGATGGCATTAAACTCTCATCAAACTTTACTAAAAAACCGGCCTCTCCAGAAGGCGTCTCGATAGAACTGTAATGCCAGTCCTGAGGCCTTTCCATTGTCTGAAATAACTGAGATAGTTCAAAGTAGTTTAAATCAAATTGGGAAGAGATCACTTCTCCCAGTGGAAGATTATCGATCACTTGAGTCGTGATCCTTAGGCTTTGAAAAATTTCTTCCACACGAATCAGGTACCTATCGTAGCCTGACCCGTGGATTCCCACCGGAACATCGAAATCCACATCTTTATAAAAATAAAATGGCTGAGATTTTCGAAGATCAAAGTTAAGGCCAGCCGCCCTCATGGCCGGGCCACTTACGCCCCACTGGAGTACAAGTTGTGCGTTCACAGGATCACCATCGAGTAGATCTCTAAACTTGATCTGCCCAATCAGTGCCTTGTGAATAATGTGTAAATTCTTCGTTAGAATATCGGCCACACTCTGATACTCAACGACCCATCCGTGCGGAAGATCTTCTTTCACTCCCCCGATCCGACATGCTCCAAGCACATGACGATGGCCGCTGAGTTTCTCAAAAAGTTCGTAAATTTTTTCACGTGCATTAATAAAGAGGATGTATTCGCTTTGTGAAGCTTCAAAACATATTGAACTCAAGACGGATAAGTGATCAGCGATGCGAGCAAGTTCTAGAAGCACAACCCGGATGGCCTGAGCTCGTTCCGGGATTTTGATCCGGTACATTTCTTCAATCGTTTTCGCCCAAGCAATCGAGTAACTAGGTGACGAACTAAAATTGATTTTATCAACAAGCTGAACGATCTGAAATATATCTTTACGATGAAGAAGTAATTCAAACGCTTGGTGATGAAAGCCAATTTTAACTTTTGAGTCCACCACTTTGATTGGATCGAAACAAAGTGACCATTCAAAATTTCCTAAGGTCACAGGAGATAGAATATCAAAAATTTTCCACTGATAGCTCTCTTCAGGATAAGGTGCTTCAGATTTATTAGGATTATATCTTAGTGGGGTCGTAATCGACGCGGGCTCTAGTGGCCAGTTTTTTATTTGCGCCTCTTCTTTAAGCGGGAAATTAGTCTGTCCCGCAGGGAGAAGAAGGGCCGGTTGAGGAGTATCAAATTTTACATTAAGCATTTCTGCCTGCTCACGCTCCATCCAATGAGCATGAGTAAAAAACTTCACAACTGATGGGATGACCTCTCCATCGTTAACGAAGAGATGAAGGTTCAGCCTTTGATGCGAGCCCATATTCAAAAGATGATACACAACTTCTAGGTCGTATCCACTGCAATTGTGATGAGAAGCCATTTCGACAATGGTGAAATACCCCAGGTCTTCTTTCAAAAATTCCATCCAATCTAGGAGCTGCGTCGGTCTGATTGAAAGATGATGCTGACCCCATTCATCATGGTAGTCTGCTCCTCCAACATGGGAGAGGATTTTTTTAGATTTTTCAAATTCTTTCCAACTAAACATTTGTCATCTTTTTGTAACATTCTTCTAAAGCCGAAAGAAGTTCTTCTGGGAGAATATTCCATCCAGGAAGTTCTACGTACTTCACACTTGAAAGATCAGCTTTTTTAAGAATAGGGTGCCCCTCAAACAAAGTCGCAGTCTCTCCCATCACCAAAAGGATCTTTGAAGAGGCTGATTGCGTAAGCATACTTTTTATTATCGTTTCATTTTTAGGATTAATGAACCCATCCCAAATTACAATCTGGGCCTCTGTGAAATCATTCGTTAGGCTCCACTCAAACGGCAGAGCACGAGAAAACTTACTTCCCAGAAGACTGAGTCCCTCGGTTACCATTAAAGGATGAGAGAAGTTGAATATTTTAATCTTTGCGACTTGTTCTTTCATTAGTAAATAATCTTCATTGCTTCTGGCATATGTTCAACATGACGAGTCTTCCAAAAAACATCTTCCGGAAATAACCGCGTTTCCTTTTTTATTTCGACATTTGGATCATTTGAGCAATCATACTTATTTGATTTGCCCTTAATCCAGGAGTACATCTTTTTATGAGTACCAAATGTACGATTATCATAATCAATGAAACGGTAAAAATCTCGCTCTCCCTTAAGACCACTCAAAAAATTTGGTAAAGAGCTCATCGCCAGGTCAATTTCCTTCTCTTTACATTGATTAAGTTCTTTCTGAAAATCATAGCTAAGTTGGTTGTGCTCATTGAGAGAGTTTTGTCTCCAGGTCTTAGTCTTACAATCAAAATAATGACCTTCCCGGTGCAACCTGTAGAAAAGTCCAAGGTGGCTTAGAAACCAAAAAATCTCACGATCCCCATTAATATTTCCGTGGTAAACAAACTTTTCGCACGTAGAAATTTCATTGTAATATTTTTTCGTGAATTTTCTAAAACGGGCAGCAAATCCTGTCGGTGGTAAATTTTTATTGGCCTCTTTCTCTTTTATCTTAGCGTTCAATTCTTCTATCGTCGTTATAGGCCTATCTTCCGGAAGCACCTTCCCGACCTTATTCCACAAACGATCATAAAGAAGGTGGCACCCTTTCTGAATCTTTTTAAGTTCCCCTTCTGTGAAAAAAATAGATCCTTTCTTAAAATACTCAAGCGACGCTTCGATTGTGATTGGAGGATTCACTTTCACCATTGGGAAAGTACTGTCTCCAATAAAATTTCTTCCATCCATATTCTCAATCGTCGCTTTAATACTGGCCCAGTCAAAATTTGCAGTGAACTCTTGGATGTTGTTGATCGCCCTTAAGCTCTCGTCTTCATCGTCCACTGCCAAAAAAACCAACTTTGAAATCCAGTTACTTTTCCCGATACAATTACCCTCGGGACAGATTTGTTCAGAGTAGGACCCAACCAGCCTTACCTTATGATAATTTGTATCTATGATGTCGGTGAAGCCTTTTCGCTTGGACCAAACAAGTACTTTCTGAGGCTCCCCTGACTGATCAAGGACTCTTGGCATGTAGGCAATAGAAAAGCCTGGACGTTCGATGCTACTACCGTAAGCTCCCCAAATGTCTTTTTGCTCGCAGTACGCATGATCAAAATAGCGCTGACCAGTAGTGAGATCTAGGCGGTAAGCATAGGGAGAATTTTCTGGAGTCACGATAATAACGTTAACTGTTCTCTTAAGGGGGGAAAATTCTGGAACAGTATCAAAGAATAAATGAGAAACAGGCGTACCACTTGAATCCTGGAGCGAATGATTTTTATTAACCGAGAACCAGTTTGCGGGAAAAGTATTCATGACCTCATCCGAAGGAGCCACTTCACGCTTCTTCCACGAACAAGAAGTTAACAGAACAAATAAGAGGGCCACAAGAATCTGGCTTTTCAATTGACATAATCTCGTTAACATAACATCATAACTCTACTTTTCGCATGCCCGGGTGGTGGAATGGTAGACACAAGGGATTTAAAATCCCTCGGATGAATAATCCGTACGAGTTCGAGTCTCGTCTTGGGCACCACTATTTTAAATCAAATTCTACAATTAAATCGACCATTTAAACAAATTCCAAATCATAAACATATAACACTGTGCATTCTTTGGGCCTGATTATTTCAAAAAGTTTTTTGCTCAAAACATGACACCGAACAAGGTCGGATCTATTAAGACAGCAAAAGATTGGCAAACTGATCCAGGAGAGAATGAAGGTCTTGAACTAGAAATAACAAAGTTCAATTTAGCACGCTGTCCTGGATGTTTTAAACTCGAGGAAGTTCTTTTGGGAATCATACCTGTCCGTGGAATCATTAATTCGTTTTATTTAACTTATGAGATGTCTAATGATGGTGTATGGAAAAAGCTTCTTAATCGTGTTGAATGTAATCCAGCTAATAAAAACTAAGCAGTCAGCTGCGTAAGTTTAAGCTAAAAAAAATCCCGGCGGAAGGCCGGGATTTTTAATTTTGATCTGTTTAAATCTGATTAAGGCAAAAACGTTAGGCCAACATAGTACTGATAAGGAATCTGAGCAATGGACTTATCAGAAATTATCGTCTTAACTTTTCTTTCAATCTGATGCTGCACAAGCTTAATCATCGATGGATCTCCTTCGAGATTAAGCTCAACTTCATGGTCACTGACTTTCTTCACTTGCCCAGTAATCTCATTTTTGCGAGTGATATCAAAAATGGTCCCAATGGTCTCATCGTTAAAGTTTCCACGGTAAGTTATTTTTCTAGCGATCATAAAAACCTCTTATTTCGAAATCATTTTTACAAATGAAATAATTGCTCTCGGGAAAAGACCGAACTGCAAGGTCGCAGCCGCCGTCACAAAAGCTGCAATCCCTGCTCCTTTAAGGCTTTGGTAGATCGCTACTTCTGATGTGCTCTCTTTCATGAACAAGAAAACAATCACACGGAGGTAATAGTAAACTGACACAACTGAAGTTAAAACCGCAATAACAACTAAAGGAATTTCTCCGGCGTGAACAGCAGATGAGAAAAGCCCGTACTTCCCGATAAAACCTGAAGTTAAAGGAATCCCCGCCATAGAAAGTAGGAAAATTGTGAAGAAAGCACCAAGGACCGGATGCTTTAGCCCAAGGCCTGCGATTTGATCGAGAGTTAAATCTTTTTGGTTCTTTTCTTCGAACTGTGAAATAACAGCAAAAGCTCCGAGATTCGCTAAGGCGTAAAAGAAAAGGTAAATCACAAGTGATTGTGCTGATCCCTGTCCTTTCTCCATTGCATAGAGACCAAGGAGCAAGTACCTAGTATGCGCGATGGTTGAGAACGAAAGCATACGCTTTAATTCATTTTGTGAAATTGCTACAAAGTTTCCGTAGATCATAGAAACAGCGGCCACAACCCAAATGAAATTCTCAAAGAAGCGAAGAGAACTCACGCTCTCAATAAAGATAAGATTTTGAGCAATTTTGGCCAAAGCAAGAAAAGCCGTAAACTTAACTGCTGCTCCCATAAAAGCTGTTACATTCGTAGAGGCTCCCTGATAAACATCTGGTAACCAACTATGAAAAGGAACAGCTCCTACTTTGAAGAGCATTGCGGTGAGAATGAGACCTACACCGATGTAAAAGATAAAAGACGGGTTAGATGACTGAGAAAGGAAATTGTTGATTGTACCCAATTGAAAACTTCCAGTCGATCCAAAAACTAAAGATGAACCATAAAGGAAAAGGGCAGAAGCAAGACCGCCCAAAATAAAGTACTTAAGACCAGCTTCGGCAGAAAAGCTTGATGTTCTTCTCATTGCAACCATCACATAGATCGCAAGTGACATAATCTCAAGAGCAATGAACATGAAAAGAAGATGCTGAGTACTCAACATCAAAACCATCCCGGCAGTTGAGAAAAGGATGAGGCCGTAGATTTCTGAAAGTAGCCCTTCTTTTTGGTCATGGCCAAAAGTTAAAAGCACTCCAAACAAAGCAAACACTGTCACCATCGTTGAAACTGTTTTAGTGAAAGGCCCAAACATGAGTGTTTCACCAAGAATACTGACATCACTTGTGAAAATGATGTTTGAATACTGATAAAGTGTGACCATCAAAGTGAGAAACGAAACGATAAAAGCAGCTTGGTTCCCTTTCTCTTTATTTGTCCCAACAAGAAGTGAAAGAACCCCACCAAAGGCCAGAATAAAAAGAGGAAGTAGATTAGACAATTCGAGCGTGCTTAGGCTCGTAATAGGAAAAGCTTCAATTAAAGTCATTTTGAACTCACTTTCTGAATGAGAGAATCAGCATATAAATTAAGAGTTGCATCTGATTTTCCGAAGAATGTCTTCGGGAAGAATCCAATGCCGAAAACAAAGACTGTAAGAACCGCCATCGCAACAATTTCTTTAGCGTTTAAATCATGAAGATGATCAAGATCTGATCTCGTCTGAGGTCCAAGCATCACGAGCTGATAAGCTTTAAGAGCGTAGACCGCTCCTAGAATCACCCCTGTACCAGCAAAAAGAACATACATAGGATGAACCTGGAAAGCACCAAGTAAGATAGTGAACTCACCCACGAATCCATTTGATCCAGGGAGGGCCACACTTGAAAGTGTCATGATCATGAAACAAATCGCCATCACTGGAACCGTTTTAGCGAGTCCACCAAACTCTTGGAGATTTCTTGTGTGAAGTCTTTCATAAAGAAAGCCCACCACGAGGAAAAGTCCACCAGCTGAAATACCGTGGTTGATCATTTGGTAAAGAGATCCTGCAAGGGCCACTTTTTGGAACGAGAAAAGCCCAACGACAATGTATCCCATGTGAGAGACCGAAGAGTAGGCCACAAGTTTTTTGAAATCTGTTTGAGCAAGAGCACAGAAAGCACCGTAAATAATCCCGACCACTCCAAGAGCAATAAAGACTGTCGAGAAGTAGTGAGCGGCTTCAGGGAAAAGTGGAATCGCAATTCTCATCAACCCGTAAGTACCAAGCTTTAAAAGAACGGCCGCAAGAAAAACAGAACCAATTGTCGGTGCCTGTACGTGAGCATCAGGAAGCCAAGTATGGAAAGGAACCATCGGAACCTTAATGACGAAAGCTAAAGCAAATGCGAGGAAAAGAAGCGCCTGAGGTGAAGACAACGCTGTCATAAGCGTTGATCCATCAAAAGCAAAACGAAGCTCAGAGAGCTTTAACAGATCCGCAGTTGGAGTTCCAAAACTTTCAGCACTTGTACGGAGTAAAAAGAAAATCGCCACAAGCATCAAAAGAGATCCAACCATAGTATAAAGGAAGAACTTCACGGTAGCATAAATACGATCTTTCCCACCCCAGATTCCAATCATAAAGAACATAGGGATAAGAACAACTTCCCAGAAGAAGTAGAACAGGAAGATATCAGTTGCTAAGAAAGTTCCGTACATTCCTGTTTGAAGAGCACTTAAGCAGAAGATAAAGAATTTTTCTTTCTTAAGTCCTCCGTGAGAAAGATCAGGCCATGTCCCAAGAATCGCCACAGGCCCAACAAAAGCTGTGAGCATCACAAGTGGAAGGCTGATTCCATCAATCGCTAAAGAATAGTTTAGGCCCCATTCTGGAAGCCATGGAACTAAGTGAATGAGCTGAGGGCCAGAAACGGCTCCATCAAAATTCATATAGAGGTAAATTCCCAAAACAGCGCTTACGAGCGTCTGGATCAAAGCAACCTTTCTAAAAGAGTGCTCAAGAGAACTTGGTAAAAGGGTCACAATAAATCCGAAAATGAGCGGAGTAAAAATGATCCAGGAAAGTAATGATGTTGTTTCCATATCTATAATCCTTAGGCCAGTACTTTAAAAATAAAGAGAATCACTGCTAAGACTCCAGCAAGCATCAAGATACCGTAAGTCTGAATGTCACCGGTTTGAACTGCTCTAAGTGTAGAGCCAACCATTCTGACTCCACGACCAAGACCATTCACGGCCCCGTCAACGATGTACTTATCAACGATGTCACTCGCGAAAGCAGAAATCTTTTTAAGTGGGTTCACAACGATGACGCCATAAAGCTCATCAACGTAGTACTTATTAGAAAGAAGTTTTTGAATCGGAGCAAGGCCACCAAAAAGATCAGAGATAAAAGTGATCTTCTTAAAGAGCGCGACACCACCAAAGTATGAAGCAATGGCAATGATAGATGATCCGGCCATTACAACACCTTCATGAAGAGGAATTTTCACCCCAACAAGTGGAAGATGCTTAGCTGGAACAACACCTTCTAACCAATGAGAAAGAAAGTGTGGCATATGGCCAAGATAATCTCCGAGTAAGTGAGGCACACCCAAGAATCCACCAGCAGCAGCGAGAAATGCTAAAACATAAAGTGGGAACGTCATCAGACCTGGAGACTCGTGAAGATGATGTTTTACATCATGACTCATTTTCTCAGATCCATAAAACGTTAAGCTCATCATACGACCTGTGTAGAAGGCCGTAAGCATTGCAGTTAGAACACCGATGATGAATAGGTAAGAAACTCCACCCGGTAATGCAATTGATGAATAAAGGATTTCATCTTTTGAGAAAAAACCGGAGAAGAATGGAATCCCTGAAATCGCCAAAGATCCAATCATCATCGTGAAGTGCGTATGAGGAAGATACTTTTTAAGCCCACCCATTTTCGTCATATCTTGCTCACCCGAGCAAGCATGAATCACTGATCCTGAACCTAAGAAGAGAAGAGCTTTAAAGAAAGCGTGAGTCATTAAGTGGAAAACAGCAGTTTGGTAAGCACCAACACCACACGCGAGGAACATGAATCCAAGTTGTGAAACTGTTGAGTAGGCCAGAACCTTTTTAATATCTGTTTGGGCAATCGCAATTGTTCCCGCAAAAAGAGCAGTGATTGCACCTGTGTGAGCAATGACATTCAAAGCCACTGGTGAAAGTTCAAAGAGTGGGTTTAATCTTGCGATCATATAAACACCGGCAGTCACCATCGTCGCAGCGTGGATCAGAGCTGAAACGGGAGTTGGACCACTCATCGCGTCTGGGAGCCAAACATAAAGTGGAAGCTGAGCTGATTTACCAGTGGCACCCACAAAAAGGGCCAAACAAATCATCGTCACTGATGGCATGAGTCTTGTGACGACTTCTGGGTTATGCAGAAGAGTTGTGATTTCAGAAAGATTCAATGTTCCAAGTTCTCTAAAGAGAAGAAACATCCCGATAAGAAATCCTAAGTCACCGATACGGTTAACAACAAAAGCTTTTTTCCCAGCGTTTGCTTTCTCGGTATCTGTGTACCAGAAACCAATAAGAAGATAAGAGCAAAGACCCACTCCTTCCCAACCGAAGAAGAGAAGTGGAAGGTTATTTCCAAGAACAAGAAGAAGCATGTTGAAACAGAAAAGATTTAAATAAGAAAAGTAACGTCCAACGCACTCTTCGTCATGCATGTAGCTTGTTGAATAAAGGTGAATGAGGGTTCCCACACCAGTGATGATGAGAACGAGAAGACCCGAGAGTTTGTCCATTCGGAGTTCAAATGGGATTGAGAGCCCACCGAAATTAAACCACTCAAAAACGTAAGTCGTTAAATGAGGATTCTCCCCTCCACCAGTTAGTTTTGAGAAAGCAATAAGGGCCATCACAAAAGATAAACCGATGAAGAAAGTTGCAGTAAAACCGGCCGTGTTAGGATCCGTTTTAGCAAAACCTTTTAGTTTTAATGGGTAAACAACACCGTTAATAAAAAAGCCAATTAACGGGGAAATTAAAATCAACAATGGCAGGGATGAATTCATGTTTCCGCCTACTATCCTTTAAGTGTTGTTGCAGATTGAGTTTTAATTGATCCAAAATTCCTGTAGAGATTCACAAGAATTGAAAGACCAATGGCCGATTCAGCGGCGGCAATCGTAATCACGAAGAAGACTTGAAGTTGTCCTTCGATCATTGCGGCCGACCTCGAGAAGGCAACCAAAGACAAGTTTGCGGCATTAAGCATCACTTCGATTCCCATAAGGATCATGATTGTGTCTCTTCTTAAGAGAACAACCAATGCACCTATGATAAAAAGAAAAGCTGCCAGCATCTGGATCAATACATCGTTAGTCATATATTTACCTTTAATCGAATTTTCTTTTAGCAAGAACAACAGCACCAACAATCGCCACTAAAAGTGCAAGTGAGATCACTTCAAATGAAACGTAGTACTGAGTGAATAGAGCATGAGCAAGAACCTTAGAGTTCCCACCAAGTCCTGCGATAACCTCAGGAGTAAATGATCCAACGGGAACATCTTGGCGGTGATTAGCGAAGTGCTCTTGAAGGGCCCATACGATAAATCCAAAGACCGAAAGTCCAAGGGCCACTGCTCCTGCGAAAATGGCAGGTTTATTCTTGTACTCAGTTTCTTCTTTGTTCAAATTTAAAAGCATGATCGAAAAGATAAAAAGAACCATAATCGCACCAGCGTAAACGACAAGCTGGATCGTGGCTATTAAGTGCTCCCCAATCAAACCATAGATCCCAGCGCTCATGATGAGAACACCAAGAAGACATAGAGCTGAAGTGATGGCATTTTTAGCAAAAAGCATGCTCAAAGCAAGAATGGCAGAAATAACTGCGAGGACGATTATCACTGGGCTCATTTTGAATCCTTTTCATGGCGACCATTCATTGGACGCTTCAAATGATCAAGGTCAACAATCGCAGCTTCGCGGCTGTAAGTGGCCATCTCATAATTCGTCGACATTTTGATCGCGTCTTTAGGACAAGCTTCTTCACAAAAACCACAAAAGCAGCAACGAAGAAGATCGATGTCAAAGCTTACTGGTTTTTTTTCTTTTTTAACGCCGTAAGGGTTTTTATCATCCTCACGCTCGTCCGCCACAATGTGGATACACTCGGCAGGACAGATCGTTTCACAAAGAAAACAAGCTGTGCAGTTTTCAGTCTTATTTTTATCAACTGAAATGAAGTGCGCACCTCTGAATCTGTCAGAGTACTCCCGCTTTTTTTCAGGATAAAGGATGGTATTGTGCTTTCTAAAGAAGAATCCTTCAATGAATCTCTTCATCGTGATTTTCATCCCGATCAAGATCGCTGGTAGGTAAGCCTTCTCTTTAGCAGTGAACTTTTTAGAAACGTTAATTGTTCCCATAAAGCCTCTCTATTGATTGAAGTAGTAAACTGCAAGAGTTACTACCACTAAGTTAATAAGTGAAAGTGGGAACAAAATCTTCCAACCAAGATCCATCAGCTGATCGAATCTGAAACGCGGAAGAGTCCATCGGATCCACACAAACATAAACATGAAAAAAGCGACTTTTGTTACGATACTTAAGAACTGGAAAACGGCCGTCACGTTTGTGTGACCAATTTCACCAAACCCAAAGTGATTCACGATGAAGTCGATGAGGATACTCATTCCAGGAAGAATCGCGTAACCACCGAAGAAAAGTGTCGCAATGAGTGCCGAGGCCATGATCATCGCAATGTATTCTGCCATAAAGAACAAGGCAAATTTCATCGCTCCGTACTCAAGGTGATACCCGGCAACAAGTTCGGACTCCCCTTCAGCTAAGTCGAAAGGAAGACGGTTTGTTTCAGCAAAAATAGAAATGAAGAAAACCAGTGCTCCAAAAGGATTCACTAGGGCTCCCCAATATTTTGTGGCCTGCCAAGCAACCATATCATGCGGATTAAAAGAGCCGTAGACGACCATCATTGAAAGAAGAGCGAGTCCCATAGAGATCTCGTAAGAAATAATCTGCGATGATCCTCGGAGAGCACCAAGAACAGAGTATTTATTTTTTGAGGCCCAACCAGCTAGGATAACTGGATAAACTTCAAGTCCAGCAAACGCTAGAATAAAAATTACCCCTGAGTCCATCTGAGCAATCTGAAGAACCACTTCTTGTCCGTTCACAATTGCCTTATCACCAAATGGAATAACTGAAAGAGCACAGAAAGGAGCAATTAATGCAATGAGTGGGGCTAAGTAATAATAGAACTTATTTGCTTCCTTCGGCATGAAATCTTCTTTCATGATGAATTTCAAAACATCGGCCAGTGGTTGAAGAAGACCAAACGGTCCTACACGGTTAGGTCCTACTCGCCCTTGCATCCAAGCAGCGCCTCGGCGCTCAAACCAAACCATCACCGGAACAACACCGAGACAGGTCCCGATCACAATTCCGATTTTGGCAATTAACTGTATGTAATCAAAATATTCCATAATCATGTTAAGTTCTACTTGTTAGAGTTCATGACACCAACCACATGGTGAGCTGAAAGCGCCCCTCCACGGTGAATGATGGCCGGGTGAAATTTTTGGACAATCCCGTCAGCGTTCTTAAAACTTCCCTCTTTTTCAATTGTGGCAAGCCCTGGGATTACACCAACGATATTTTTAGTAGGAAGAGCTTTGATTTCATCAAAAGTCCACACACCCCAAAGAACAACTTTTTGATTTGAAGACATTTTAGGAATACCAGCGCGGCCATTCCTAAAAAGGATCACGAGATCAGCCTGCGCTTCCCC
>JACCDH010458546.1_pt1 | contig 27248 bp, 21 predicted proteins | sample 7442481 | NCBI WGS metagenome assembly JACCDH01 (sample SAMN15323433, study PRJNA562643) | freshwater metagenome | isolation source: river surface water | place: USA:Blue River Watershed | collected 2017-08-15 | reverse complement strand
CGAAGAAATCTTCTGCCGGTTACGACTTGACCCGGTTATTCATCGGAAGTGAAGGTACGCTGGGCATCATTACCGAGATCACCCTGAAAATTTATCCGCAGCCCGAGGCGATCTCCGCGGCAGTCTGCTCTTTCTCCGATATTGCGAGCGCGATCAATACGGTCATTCAGACCATACAAATTGGCGTGCCCGTAGCGCGTGTCGAATTCCTGGACGAAAATGGCGTCAAAGCACTCAATAAGCATGACAAGCTCACGCTGCCTGAGAAGCCGCTGCTGCTGTTCGAGTTTCACGGCAGCGAGCATGGCGTGAAAGAGCAGGCTGAATTGGTTCAGCAGATTGCAGATGAACATGGCGCCACCGGTTTTGAGTGGGCGACACGTCCTGAAGACCGCTCGCGTCTCTGGCAGGCACGGCACAATGCGTATTTTGCGATGCTGCAGATGCGGCCCGGTAGCAGGGCGATTGCTACGGATTGCTGCGTACCGATTTCTCGTCTTGCAGACTGCCTGCTTGAGACCAAAGCCGATTGCGAGCGCGAGAATATCGTGCACGGCATCGTCGGTCACGTGGGTGACGGTAACTTCCATGTGCAGATGATGGTTGATACCAGCGATCCTGAAGATGTGGCACGTGCCGAAGCGGTCAATGAGCGTATGGTCGCGCGCGCAATTGCCATGGATGGTACCTGTACCGGCGAGCACGGCATCGGCTTGCACAAGATTGATTTCCTCATCCAGGAACATGGCGAGGGAGCGGTCGATCTGATGCGTTCCATCAAACATGCACTGGACCCCAACAACATCCTGAACCCCGGCAAAGTCATCCGCTGGTAATCCACCCGGCTTGGTTTCATATTACGCAGACAGTCCCCGACCTTATGGCAACACGCATTCCCCCGGTTCACGCACTGTCTGCATTTGAGGCGGCCGCTCGTTATGGATCATTCGCACTCGCAGCGGAAGAGCTGTGTATCACGCCATCGGCCTTGTCGCATCGCATCCGTCTGCTGGAAGAATTCGTCGGCGAGCGGCTATTCATTCGCGATGGCCGTAATGTCGGCTTGTCCGAGTTTGGTCGCCGCTATCTTGATGTGGTTCGTCAGGCGCTACGAACACTGACCGATTTTCCGATGCCCAGACGTGCTGCATCCGTTCAGCCACGCGTCAAACTGACCTTGCCTCCGACTTTTGCGCGTTATCTGCTCGTACCGCGCCTGGCGTCGTTTACCGAGCAGCATCCCGATATCGCGGTCGAGATTTATTTGTCGGTTCCTTTGTATGATCTGGCACTGGCTGAAAGCGATCTGGAAGTGCGCTTCGGTCCCGGCAAATATCCGAATCTGCAATCAGAAAAGCTATTTTCTGAGCCGACATTCGTCGTGGCCAGCCCCGCTTATCTGGAAAAAGTCGGCGAGATCAACTCACCGGAAGACTTGCAGAAAGCTTCGCTGATTCGTTCCGCCCTCGAACCGTGGCAACCCTGGTTTGAAGCTGCGGGACTGGACTGGCCGGAGCCCAGCACGGGCCTGCGTGTCGATGATCTCGGTCTGCTGCTGGAAGCTGTGCGTCATGGTCATGGTATTGGCCTGACGCGTGAGCATTTCGCGCGTGAGCTGCTCGACAGCGGCGAAATCGTGCGCCTGTTTGACATGCAGACAGCGACCCCGCCGCATGCCTACTATGTGGTCTATGAAAAGCAGGCCACCGAGCGCCCGGAAGTAGTAGCCTTTTTGCATTGGATGCAGACTACTTTCCGTAGCGCTTAAGTTCATAACTTCCGTCATTTTTTACGTAACCACGCGTCGGGGCCTTTGCTCGTCCTAAAAGCGGCGGTGGCATCTGCATTATTCATGCATCGCCAGTGCGCCCCAGTGTCTCTAAGGGTTGTTGTGCGCAGGAACTGGTAATTATTTGGGGTTACCCAGTCGAGGAATTGGCATTCGCCTAGCTCAGGCCGCAGCACTCGCTCCCGGCCATTGGCCTCCTCGAGGATTTTCATCATGACGACACCCGCCGGTAGCAATACGCTGCGCAAGCACGACTCCGATTTAACCCCCTACGAAGCTCAGCAAGAAGGCGGTCATCCTGCAAGTAATACTGCCTTGCCAAAGCCTCCAACCATGCGACAAAGAGAGCTTGTACGTGAAAAAGATGATGATCCTGATATCGAGATAGAGGAGGGTGATGTATCCAATCTTACTGAGTGCTCCGAGCCTGAGATAAAACACTGTACACGGCCAAACTCTGCGCCACTAGAGCTTGAATCCAGAGATAAAGAGAATTTCGTCTACACGAAAGCACATTTCCGCGAAGCGCTTGCTAATGATGATGTCAACACTTTAGTCAGGATGTTGCGTTATGGCGTGATGGCCGACCAGAAGCCCTGGGGGTTGCCTGAATTGACTGATATGACAAGGCAACTTATAAAGTCTGAAAAATTCACGCTAATGGCAGAGTTAATAAAAGAATCCGAAGGTTTCCGTTCGGCTTTTTGTGATGTGCACTCAGAGATTTCATTCTGTGCCCATCATGCCGCCCTGCAAATGATGATGAAGTTAATGAACGATCATCGGGAGCTGCCGAAAGATTTCAAAGTTTTACTGCTCGAGCAATGGTGGTTGGAGGCTATCCGATCTAAAAATCCTAATTTGTTGAAGTCGGTGGTGCAAATTGAAGCTGACATTTTGTATGGTGAAGGACATGAAGCATATTGTAGATTGATTCAATATGCCGGCAGATATGCCCCCAATTTTCTGAGTGTAATAATAGAGAATATGCTGGATCATAAACATGCAATCAAGTCGGGTATCGATCTCAAATCTTATGCCGCGGCATTGAATGTTTTGGAAGTATCCAGGGCAGATTTGATTGCTTTGTTTCAGGATGCTTCGCTGAATCAGGAATTAAAAAATATAGAGAATAAAGAAGAAAACGTTGAGATCTCCATTGGTGCAAACATACGGAACCGTAATGGCCTGCAAGTGATTCATCAGTGTATGGAATGTATTCAGTCAATCCAATCTGACTTCAATGCCATTGATGATGAAAATTTACTTGCCGATAATGCTAGATCCGGAGATTCGGCCGAATCCGATGAAGATCATGATCGTTGGTACATCTGTAGAGCGGTTGATTTAGACTCGAAAACTGAGTTTTCCGAGCCGGCGTTAGCTCCAATAACGAGTGCTGCATCGGCCAGTAAAATAACTTGGCGTCAATTGATCCGAGGCGGTGTTCGACCTGTTGTTGCATCAGCACTTAGTGAGATATTCAACGAATGCGCAAGTGCTTCGATGTCATTCAGTCCATTTTCTGATTCACCCGAGATTCAGCGCATTGTTCTGGCCGCGCAGCTGAAATTTTTGCGGACAAACAAACAGGAAACTGACCCGGTTGCAGCCGCACAAGTACAGTCACTACAGGCTATTGGTGAACAGTACATCAAATCTCGCTTGGGCGCCGTGAGAGAGCTGATTGCTGAATGCTTTGAATTTGCTGACGGTGACTTTATTCTGGATCCTGAAACGGTGGGTGCGCATCTGAAAAGCAAATACGGTTTTCCGAATGCGCTGGCTCTATTTTTGGCGGTAACTATGAGTTCGGAAGTGGCCGCGATAGCCGCTATGCCGGCACCAGTCTTTGCTGAAGGCACTTCGATCAAGGAGGCCGGTCAAAGGTTAAAGCAGATGGTCAAAACGACTGCCTGCCAGAGTTTTATTAAAAAATTCGGCGAGATTGTCAAGCAGCAGCAGCTAATCACCCTCTTTAATGAGGACGCTGAGGGGCGAGATGGCGTTTGGGCGAACTATTTCTACGCTTATCTGGATGAGCTGAAAGCTGGCTTGTCCGCGCCCGGCGTTAGTCAATGAGCCAAATAATTCTGACTTTTTAACGATTTCAGCAGCACCATACACAAGCGGCAGGCGCTGATCTTCTCGCGGGCAAAAATTTTCATCGGTACTGGCAAAGCTTTTCAGCGGAAACGAAGGGGATTCTGGCCAGCTCGGCCGACGCTTTCGCTAAACTAGCGTCCTTTGCAACGCTGGTGACATTCGCCAGCGCCCGCACACAGGATGCCCGATGAATGCCCCTTCTGCCCCCGGTTTTGCTTTGTCCCGCCAGCGTGAGGTCGTTGCCGCGCTGAGAGAGGTCTTGCCCGCTGCGGCCGTGTTGTTCAATGAAGAAGACACGCGCCCTTATGAATGCGATGGGCTGTCAGCTTACCGTCAGCTGCCGATGGTGGTTGTCCTTCCTGAAAATGAATCGCAGGTGGTCGCCGTGCTTAAGACCTGCCAGCGTCTTGCGGTACAGATCGTTCCACGGGGAGCGGGTACCGGATTATCGGGCGGCGCTACACCGATCGCGGATGGCGTTGTCCTTTCCACGGCGCGTCTTAACCGTATCGTCCACGTCGATCCTTATGCGCGTACGGCGATCGTCCAGCCCGGCGTGCGCAATCTGGCGATCTCGGAAGCGGCCGCGCCGCATGGCCTCTACTACGCACCCGACCCTTCATCGCAGATTGCCTGCACCATTGGCGGCAATGTCGCTGAAAACTCCGGCGGCGTGCATTGCCTGAAATACGGGCTTACAGTCCATAACGTGCTGCGCGTGCGCATGGTAACGATCGAGGGCGAGGTGGTCGAGCTGGGCAACGAAGGTCTGGATGCACCCGGCCTCGATTTGCTGGCGGTGTTCATCGGTTCCGAAGGTATGCTGGGGGTGGTCACAGAGGTGACCGTCAAGCTGGTCCCCAAACCGCAGACTGCGCGCGTGATCATGGCCTCGTTCAACGATGTGGTCAAAGGCGGCAACGCGGTGGCGAATGTGATTGCCGCAGGCATCATCCCCGCCGGGTTGGAGATGATGGACAAGACCAGCTCGCGTATGGTCGAGCCTTTTGTGAAGGCGGGCTATGACACCGATGCCGAAGCCATTTTGTTATGCGAATCGGATGGCACGACCGAAGAAGTCGAGGAAGAGATCGCGCACATGACGGAAGTGCTCAAGGCCTCCGGTGCGACCGCGATTGCCGTCTCGCGTGATGAAGCCGAGCGACTGAAATTCTGGTCTGGTCGAAAGAATGCCTTCCCTGCTGCGGGACGTATCTCGCCGGATTACTACTGCATGGATGGCACCATACCTCGCAAGCATCTGGCGCAAGTGCTGCTGGGTATCGCAGAGATGGAAAAAACCTATAGTCTGTGTTGCGCAAACGTATTCCACGCAGGCGATGGCAATCTGCATCCGCTGATTTTATTTGACGCCAATACGCCCGGAGAATTCGATCGTGCTGAAAAATTCGGTGCTGCGATTCTCGAGCTGTGTGTCGAAGTTGGTGGCACCATCACCGGCGAGCATGGTGTGGGCATAGAAAAAATCAATTCAATGTGCGTGCAATATTCACCGCAAGAGCGTGAAGCTTTTTTTGGTGTGAAGCGCGCCTTCGACACCGCCTTCCTGCTTAATCCCGACAAAGCCATCCCCACGCTGCACCGCTGTGCCGAGTACGGCAAGATGCATGTACGTGCTGGCCAACAAAAATTTGCGGATCTTCCCCGCTTCTGATCGATATCATGGAACAGGTATTACAGAATTTCAGAGATCGCATTGTGTCGGCCACCGCATCTGGCACGCCGCTGCGCATTCGGGGTAACGGCACCAAGGATTGGTACGGTCAGCATCTTGAAGGCGAGGTACTCGACACCACCCCTTACAGCGGCATCGTCGCCTACGATCCGACTGAGCTGGTGATCACGGCACGCGCCGGCACCACGCTGCGCGAGATAGGCAAGGCACTGTCCGAAAAAAATCAGATGCTAGCCTTCGAGCCACCGCGGTTCGATGGTCTGGCCACGATAGGCGGCATCGTTGCTTCTGGCCTTGCCGGTCCGCGTCGTCAAGCGGTAGGCTCAGTTCGCGATTTTGTGCTCGGTGCAGTGCTGATGGATGGCCACGGTGAGACGCTGCATTTCGGCGGTCAGGTAATGAAGAATGTCGCCGGCTATGATGTGTCGCGTCTGCTGGCTGGTTCGCTCGGCACGCTGGGTTTGATCCTTGAAGTGTCAGTCAAGGTCTTGCCGCGTCCGGTTGCGCAAACTACGCTGCAGTTCGAATTGCCGCAGACAGACGCTTTGAAGCAGCTAAACCTCTGGGGCGGGCAGCCATTGCCGATATCTGCGTCTTGCTGGCATCAGGGACAGTTGACCGTGAGATTGTCTGGTGCGCGCGCAGCGGTTGATGCGGCTGTTCAGAAGATGGGTGGTTCAACACTGGCAGATGCTGAAGGTTTCTGGGATAGCGTGCGAGAGCAAACCCATGCATTTTTTGCCGACCACTCGCACGGTCTTTGGCGTATCTCGGTGCCGACGGTGGCTGAAACCTTGCAACTCCCTGGGGAGCAATTGATCGAATGGGGTGGCGCGCAACGCTGGCTGAAGACCAATGCGGCGGCAAGCATCATTCGCGACGCTGCGGAAAAAACCGGCGGTCATGCGACGCTGTTCAAAGGTGGCGATAAATCAGTGGGCGTTTTCCATCCGCTGCAACCTGCCGTTGCACGCATTCACCGCAACCTGAAAAATACTTTTGATCCGGCCGGTATCTTCAACCGTAGCCGTATGTACCCGGATTTCTGACGATGCAAACCAATCTCGCCGACTTCATTCGCGATACGCAAGAAGGGCAGGAGGCCGATGCCATCCTGCGCAAATGTGTGCACTGCGGTTTTTGTACTGCTACCTGCCCGACGTATCAGTTGCTGGGCGATGAGCTTGATGGACCTCGCGGACGCATTTACCTGATCAAGCAAGTCTTGGAAGGCAAGCCGGCGACGGAAAAGACCCAGCTACATCTGGACCGCTGCCTCACTTGCCGCAACTGCGAAAGCACTTGTCCCTCTGGCGTCAAGTATGGCCGGCTGGTGGATATCGGCCGAGGCATTGTCGAGAAACAGGTGAAGCGCTCGTTCGGGCAGCAGCTGGTGCGTAATGCGCTCAAAGAAGTCCTGCCGCGCAAGGCGTTGTTCGACCCGGCAATGAAAATCGGTCAGGCAGTGCGTCCCTTGCTGCCGCCAGCGCTGAAGAACAAGGTACCCGAGGCCCGCCATCCTGGCCGCTGGCCTACACGTACGCATGCACGCAAAATGTTGCTGCTGGATGGCTGTGTGCAACCGGCTATGTCTCCCAATATCAATGCCGCAACTGCCCGGGTGCTGGATTCGCTCGGGGTGCAGCTGATCGTTGCGCCCAAAGCGGGTTGTTGTGGCGCGATCCGCTATCACCTAAATGATCAAGAGGGCGGACTTGATGATATGCGCAAGAATATCGATGCCTGGTGGCCCTATGTCGACGCAGGCATCGAAGCTATCGTGATGACGGCTTCAGGCTGCGGTGTGACGGTCAAAGAATACGGGCATCTGCTTTCCGATGATCCCGCGTATGCAGAGCGTGCCCGTAAAATCTCCGAGCTGACGAAAGATCTGTCAGAGATTCTTCCTGATTTCACCCAACAGCTCGCAGCGAAAGTGACTGTGACAAAGCGGGTTGCCTATCATCCCCCTTGCACCTTGCAGCACGGGCAGCAGATCCGGGGTAAGGTCGAGCAGGTATTGAAAGCGGTTGGTGTGGATGTAAAGCTTTGCACAGATAGTCATCTGTGCTGCGGCTCAGCAGGTACTTATTCGGTACTGCAGCCAGAATTGTCGTACAAGCTGCGCGATAACAAACTCAGGAATCTGGAAGCGACCGGCGCAGAGGAGATCGTTTCAGCCAACATCGGCTGCCTGACGCATTTACAGTCAGGTACCGATACTCGGGTGACCCACTGGATAGAATTGATAGACCAGCATCTGCCTAACGCACTGTAACTCGGCCGGCATTGTGCCGGCCGATGACCGTGAGCGCGTGATACTTACACCAATTCCTCGTCACGCTTGAGAGGCTGGCCTACCCACTGATCGTTGTTCTTTGCCTGCCTGATGTTTTTTTGTATTTCCTCTTCACTGTCTGTCTCGGAGTCGCTCTCTGAGATCGAAATGAACACACTGTCGTCTTCCTCATCAGACTTAACATGGTGGTGTTCAGCTTTCTCCTTTTTATCAGAGGCTGCGCCTGCACCATACACCGATTGAATACAAGCGCGGATGATGCCACCATAAATGCCCCGTGCTTGAAAGCCTGGTATTACAATCAGCGAGACCGCGGGAAGGATGTAGCTGAGCATGACAAGAAAAGGATTTGAGCTTTTCCTCAGGCTGGCGCAAAAATGATTTACGACCGCTGTCGGGTACAAGGACACGATTCTGCCGGCGATGTCTGCCAGTGTATCAGCCAAAACCTCTGGCTTGAATTGTGCCTTGAAGTCGTGTAGCCAGGCCGTGAATCGTCCTGTTTTTGCCGCAGCAGTCAGTAATTCGACCTCCGTTTTGTGCAGCTTAATTGATAGTTCACGAAGACGCGGATCTACTTTATTCACAGCTTCGAGTTCGGCAATCATTTTTTGCAGATCGCTTCTGAGCGATGTCAGCCATTCAGTCTGGGCCTGATAAATCTCCCGAGTTGGGTTGACATCGACTGTGTTGCCAGGGAGTTGACTGCGCCGTGACTGCTGAACATCTAAATAGATAGCGCCTGAGCAAAACCCCGCAATCGCATGAGTGATCGTGTCAATAGTAATCGCGGTACTGGCCGAGGGATGAATCGAGTTAAATATCACAGTTTGAAGAATACCTTTGAGTGAATAAAGTACAGCATAAGAAAGATAGGGATGCTCTTCAAGCCGATACCTGTCAGAAAATATAGAAGAAAATGCTCTTTCCTCTTTTAATCGTTCTTCTATAGTCAGCGGGTTGTCATTATCAGGATTTTTGCTGGCATATTTTTTTTCGTGTAATTTGTTTTCGTGTTGGTCATGCCAATAGGCGCCCATAAGACGAAAGTAGTTATTCATTTCCGCCATTACAGGGCTTTTCCATGTGCGCAACATGAATTGCTTTGCTGTTGGCGTGGCCACTACAGTATGAAGCGTTCCTGCGACGACAGGAGCAAATACGAGGCCGACCCACGGCGGCACTGCCGAGCTGAGTCCCATCAATCGGGTTGCGGTGTTGGTGAGTAAAAATGAAGAGCTAAATGCTAATGCCCCTCCTAATAAATTCCATCTTGATGAATTCTCTTCTACTGCGGGATCATAGTTAACTTTGGCTTTGTAGGTATCCAGCTTTTCCTTGTATTTTTTTTCTAGATCATTGGTTTCTTTACTGATGCCGCAGACGATATGCTCAGGGTCACTGGACTCTTTGACAGGTGGCGAAAGGAACGCTTTACCAAGACTACTCCGCTTTAAAAAGAGTTCTCCGATATCGCAAATAAGCTTGGCATAGTCATGCTCAAGCTTTTCAAGCCGCTTCTCTTCTGTCTTTCGTCTGTTCGATGAAAATTTCTCTCCTGCTGATTCATTTGATTTATCAAGCTCTTTGAGGTTTTCCTTGCATTCAGTAATTTCTGAAAGTAATTCATCGGCCTGTTCTGAGTATTTAAGAATCTTGTTGTCGATTCTTATAACTTTTTTCCGGTCTTCAATATTTGTAAATTCAAGAATGTCATCCTGGTCGTTTTGGTCGATCTTTTTACTGACTCTACTTGTTGCTTCTCCAGAGGAATCGCGTAATTCTGTATTTTGAATGGTAGTTGGGCGTTGTTTTGTAGTTGTTCTCTTTATGATTATTTTCGTAAGATTGGATTTTGACTGCGGCGATAAATCAGACTCTTTATCATTCCTGCTATCGGTGCTTTCCCCTTCGCTTGAGTGTCCGTCAGAAATCCTATTTTCTTTTTTTGGGGTTTTACTGTTATTCGCCGACAATTGCTTCTGCAAGGTGTCGATGTTAGCCAGCGCTTTTTTGAGGACGATAATTTCATCATCAAATTCCCCAATGTTGTCATTATCCTGATCTTTCTCTGAAATTTTTTTTCTTGACTCGAGTTCTTTCAGTTTTTTTTCAATCGTTTTTCTTGATTTTTCAATTTCGGTAAGATGATTTGGAAGAATGAAATTGCTCTTCTCTGATTCATATTTCTCCCTTTTTTTCGTGGTATTTTCTCTTTCTATTTTTTCTTTTATTAAATTTTCCGAGTTTGCATTCAATTTTTTTTCATGCTCGGATAGTAGTTTTTCGCTTTTATTTTGCTGGAAAGATATTGATTTTTCATAAGATTTTTTGAGTGGATATTCTTGTTCTGGGGGGATATTTTTATTTTCATTGTTGTTTGCTGTAATAGGGTGGGATGTTTTTTCAAAAATGCTGTACTCATCCAGACTGGGTTTGGCAGCTTTGCGTGTTTTTACTGGTTGGCTGTGGGTGCTCATAATTCACTCCTAGGCAAGAAATGATGCGCTTGTCTGGAATGGCTCAGGCAAAGCGGACGATAGAGAGTTAAATTTATTTGGATCTAACAAAGTCTTGCGAAGCTGATTGGCCTGTACGCTGTATTCAGCGAGTATTGTTGCCAACTCATCCGGATCCATTAAATCCGGATAAATTATTTGCTGCACAAAGATAAGTTTTTCGCTTTCCTGATCAAATCCAAAAACGCCAGATGTTTTTGTGCTGGACAGGAGATTCATGGAAAGTAGCTGGGAAAATATAAGCTCCCGGCCGGTTGCTGGTACGGTTCCAATGTCTACAAAGCAGTGCATTCGATCACTGGCGACCAATGGGTTGAAAAACAGGCTAATGTCTGTCCCATCAATTTTTAATTCACATGCATCTTCAGAGATGTTTAGTTCAGCGCCTGATATTTTTCTAACGATAGATCGGCACAAACTGGCAAAGCCGCTTGTATCCATGGTGATATCTCCTTGATTATTTGAGGTAGATAGACGAGACTTCTTGCCGACCGTGCATTGCGGCTGACTTATCAGCCGGATCTGTAACTGACTTGTGTAAAGGGTTCAGCCAGAGAGATTTTTGACGGCTTTTTATATGTTTTTGAGCCATCGCATCAAAGAATGCACTGTCAAAAAAAAGCCAGATTCAGTGATATTTGCGTGTTAGGATTTTTTCCGCAAAAAATAGATCTTGGATTTATGGTGCGGCGTCATCACTCGGCGCTCGAGAGTCACTCGCGAGCGCCGATGCGGGGTAGGTGAAAGGAGGGGAATTGTATAAAGAGGGGGGACGTCCGGCTGCGCTTGTATTCAGCGATCAGAAATTAATTGGCTGCTCTTTTGGAAAAATTTTATCCTTTGGTGCTAAGTAAAGATCCGATCTCTGCTTCCAGCATGTCCGGACTGGTGGTGGGCGCGTGACGGCTGATGACTGATCCTTTCTGATCCAAAAGGAATTTTGTGAAATTCCACTTGATTCCTTCGGTTCCGAGAATTCCGGGAGCCTCGGCCTTCAGCTTCACGAACAGCGGATGCGCATCTGGTCCGTTCACGTCGATCTTTCCGAACATTGGAAAAGTCACGCCATAATTTTTTTCACAAAAGCTCGCGATTTCAGCGCTGTCTCCCGGCTCTTGTGCGCCAAACTGATTGCAGGGAAAACCAAGCACCGCAAAGCCTTTGTCCTTGTATTTTTTATACAAGGTCTCCAGCCCCGCATATTGCGGCGTAAAGCCACACTGGCTGGCGGTGTTCACGATCAGCAGAACTTTGCCTCGAAAGCTGGACAGGTCGGTCATGTCACCAGCGAGGGTGGTGACGGGAATGTCGAACAGGCTGCTCATGGAATCTCCTTTTAGGTCATGGATGGCGTCATGGTGTGTCTAGTCTCCCATCGGTATCTGACGATAAGCGATAATGCCGGATCATGACGATTTCTGCACAGCTTGCTCAGGTCCGAGAGGGTATCGCCAACGCAGCGAGGGATGCTGGCCGTGATCCGGCGTCTGTCAACCTGCTGGCGGTATCCAAGACCTTTGGTCCGGAGGCGGTAATCGAAGCAGCTGATGCCGGTCAGCGCGAGTTCGGCGAAAACTACGCTCAGGAAGCGCTGGACAAGATCGCTGCCGTAAAGACACAGCGGCCGGATCTTGATCTGATCTGGCATTTTATCGGACCACTCCAGAGCAATAAGACCCGACCGGTCGCTGAGCAGGTCGATTGGGTGCATTCAGTCGATCGGATAAAAATCGCGCAACGCCTGTCCGATCAGCGTCCCGACAATCTCTCGCCACTGAATATCTGCCTCCAAGTGAATGTCAGCGGCGAGGCAAGCAAAGGTGGTGTGGCTCCTGAAGAACTCCCGGCGCTGGCAGCTGCGGTAGCGCGCTTGCCTCGCTTGCGCTTACGCGGGCTGATGGCGATTCCCGAACCTGAGGATGATCCTGTATTCCAGCGCAGGCCATTTGCCCTGTTACGCGATCTGCAGCGAGAACTGAGCGCAAGTGGTATTCCCACCGATACGCTGTCCATGGGTATGTCGGGTGACATGGCGGCAGCGATTGCCGAGGGCGCCACGATCGTTCGCATTGGCACGGCAATTTTTGGAAAACGCGATTATGAAAAATAAGCTGAAAATCTGTTTCATCGGTGGCGGTAATATGGCCCAGGCATTGATTGGCGGCCTGGCAGATAAACTGACTTCGGCCTCGGATATTCATGTGGTCGATGTCAATCCTCAGGCTCTTGAAGCGCTATCGCAACGGTTCGGCGTAAAAACTTCAGCTAGTACAGATCATGTCGTTGAGGCTGCTGATGTCGTGGTGCTGGCAGTCAAGCCGCAGCAAATGCGTGAGGTGGTTCGCGGTATCAGTGCTCAAATAAAGACACAGCTGGTGCTGTCGATCGCTGCGGGTATACGTGCTGCTGATTTGTCACGCTGGCTGGGTGGGTGCACAACCATCATACGCACGATGCCTAACACGCCGGCGCTGGTGGGCAAGGGCATCACGGGTATGGTGGCACTGTCGGGGGTGTCATCTCAGCAGAAGGAAACGGCTAACGCCATCCTGCGTGCGGTAGGTGAAACGGTCTGGCTCGATCAGGAGCAGCAAATCGATGCGGTGACGGCGATCTCCGGAAGCGGACCTGCTTACGTGTTTTATTTTCTGGAGGCGATGGAGCAGGCGGCGGTTGAGTTGGGCTTGTCAGCAGAGCAGGGGCGCATCCTTGCTCAGGCGACGTTTGTCGGAGCCTCGGCGCTGGCATCGCAATCGGATGAGCCGCTATCCTTGCTGCGCGAGCGTGTGACTTCAAAAGGAGGTACGACCCACGCGGCGCTGACCAGCATGGAGGCTAACGGAATCAAGCCTGCGATAGTCAAGGCCTTGCATGCCGCTGCACTGAGAGGAGCGGAACTCGGTGATGAGTTCGGCAAGGATTGAGCCGGCAATATCAGAGAATATCCAGATCTTTCGTCGCAACGCGAAAATCCTGATGGTGAGCTGCGTGACTGTTGAGCTTCAATGCAAGGCGAAGATCATTCACTGAATCGGCATATCTCAGTGCATCCTCGTACGAGATTTTTTCGTTCTCGACCAGATCGAACAGTGCCTGATCGAAGGTTTGCATCCCGAGTTCACGTGATTTTTTCATGACCTCCTTTATCTGATGGACATCGCCCTTAAAGATCAGTTCAGATACCAGCGGCGAGTTCAGCAGAATCTCGACAGCGGCACAGCGCCCGAGGCCCGATTTGCGTGGCACCAGTCGCTGCGAGATCAGCGCTCTGAGGTTGAGCGATAAATCCATCAACACTTGTGCGCGTCTTTCTTCAGGGAAGAAATTAACGATCCGGTCGAGCGCCTGATTAGCGTTATTCGCATGCAGCGTCGCTAGACACAAATGACCGGTCTCGGCAAATGCAATCGCATGATCCATGGTTTCGCGGTCGCGTATCTCACCGATCAGAATGACATCCGGCGCTTGCCGCAGGGTGTTCTTTAGCGCGACCTGCCAGTCGGCGGTATCGCTGCCGACTTCGCGCTGGGTGATGATGCAGTGCTTGTGTGGATGAACAAATTCGACCGGGTCTTCGATGGTGATGATATGTCCGTAACTGTTGGCGTTACGGTGCCCGATCATCGCGGCCAGTGTCGTGGATTTACCAGAACCCGTAGCACCGACCATGATGATCAGCCCCCGCTTGCTCATTACGATTTCTTTCAGCTGGGACGGAACTTCCAGTGTGCCGATATCGGGGATATCGGTATTAATCGTTCTGATCACCATGCCGGCTTTGGCTTGCTGAATGAAAGCCGATACACGGAAACGTCCGATGCTGTCGATAGCCATCGCGAAATTGCACTCGTTAGTGTTGGCGAATTCTGATCGCTGGCGCTCATTCATCAGTGACTGCACCAGCGCTGCGCTGTCCTCTGCCGAGAGCGCGGTACGGGCGACCGGCGTTAGCGCACCATTTAGCTTGATCGCAGGGGCGAAACCTGCCGTGATGAACAGATCTGAGCCACCTTGCTCTTTCATTAGCGATAGCAACTGCTGCATCAGCTGGCTTGCATGGGCGGATTCCATCGATTTAGGCGGTGAAGTTTTCGGGCATCTTCGCGGCAGCGCGGGCTGCGGCCGGGGTGATTCGCTGGCGTCGGACAAGCTCGGCAAGACAGGCGTCGAGTGTTTGCATTCCCAGCGCGCCTCCGGTTTGTATGGCAGAGTACATTTGTGCAACCTTGGCTTCGCGGATCAGATTGCGAATAGCCGGCGTGCCCAGCATGATCTCGTGCGCAGCAACACGACCATTACCTTCGCGATTTTTGACCAGGGTCTGCGAAATCACTGCCTGCAAGGATTCGGATAACATTGCTCGAACCATGTCTTTTTCTTCGCCGGGAAAGACATCGATGATTCGGTCTACTGTCTTTGCGGCCGACACGGTATGCAGCGTACCAAACACCAGATGCCCTGTTTCTGCCGCCGTCAGCGCAAGTCGTATGGTTTCGAGATCACGCAGTTCGCCCACCAGCACCACGTCCGGATCTTCTCGCAAGGCCGAGCGCAGCGCAGCCGCGAATGAGTGGGTATGCGGCCCCACCTCCCGCTGGTTGATCAGACCTTTCTTTGATTCGTGCACGAATTCGATCGGATCCTCGATTGTGAGGATGTGTGAATATTCGTTCTCATTTATATGATTGACCATCGCGGCTAGCGTGGTCGATTTGCCCGAGCCAGTAGGCCCGGTGACGAGCACCAGACCGCGCGGCTTGAGTGACAGTTCTGCGAAGATTTTCGGCGTGCCCAGTGCTTCCAGCGACAGTATGGTCGACGGAATGGTGCGCATCACCGCTGCTGCGCCGCGATCCTGATTGAAGGCATTCACGCGGAACCGGGCCACACCCGGCAGTTCAAACGAAAAATCGACTTCAAGTGATTCTTCGTAGCGCTTGCGCAAGCCATCATTCATGACTTCATAGATCATCGCGTGCACTTCTTTGTGCGACATCGGCGGCAGGTTGATCCGGCGCACATCGCCATGCACCCGGATCATGGGAGGCAACCCTGCGGACAGATGTAGATCGGACGCATTATTCTGCACAGTGAAGGCGAGCAGTTCGGTGATATCCATGATGGTTCCTGCGGGACAGATGAGCGCGCAGAGATCTGCGCGCTGCGATTATCCGCAGCGGTGAGTACACCGAGCAAGGAGAGCAAAAAGGATTGAGTGCTGCTGTTGTGGAGATGCGCCGCAATGCGTAACGAACACTGGCCAGGCCAAGCAGACTATCCCAACACGATACCTGCGAATACAGCCGCACCCAGCCAGTTGTTGTGCCTGAATGCCGCAAAACAGCGCATGCGGTCACGATCGCGGATCAGGAACCAGTGATAGACAGCGATTCCGGCGGCTACCAGCATGCCCGGCAGAAAGCCGCGACGCAGTCCATGCTGCAGTCCGACTATTGTGATGAGCGCCAGGCTGATCGTATAGCAGAGCATCACCGCCAGTACATCATGCCGCCCAAAGGTGATAGCCGAGGTACGTATGCCAATCTGCAGATCATCATCGCGATCCACCATCGCATATTCTGTGTCGTAGGCGAGTGCCCAGAAGACGTTCGCCAGCAGCAGCACCCAGGCCTCGACGGGCACCTGATCGAGTACGGCGGCATAGGCCATTGGAATGCCGAAACCAAATGCAATACCCAGATAGGCCTGGGGCAGCGCGAAGAAGCGCTTGAAGTAGGGATAGCTGGCTGCCACCAGTACCGCCAGCACGGATAGCTGTTTGGTCAGGAGGTTCAGCGGATGTATCAGCGCGAATGACAGCAAGGCCAGCAAGCAGGCGACGGCTACTGCTTCCCATGCGTGGAGTTGTCCCGAGGTCAGTGGACGTTCAGCAGTACGTTTGACGTGCCGATCGAAATCACGGTCGGCAAAATCGTTGATGGCGCAACCTGCGGATCGCATCAGCACCGTGCCGAGCGTGAAGATCATTATCAGCGATGGATCGGGCTTGCCGTTCGATGCCAGCCACAACGCGGAGAGTGTCGGCCACAACAGCAGCAGACTGCCAATCGGCTTGTCCAGCCGAACCAGGCGAGCGTACAGCATGAGCCGGCTGGGTCGGGATTCGGAGGGAGCATCCATGCGGGGCGCAGGGGAAAATTTGTCACGATGCGATCAATGCCGCATTGTAGTGCCAGCTTGCCTTAGCGTGGGAGGTGTTACGCGTTTGGCGTAACTCAGCCTTCTGCCAATGTCGCATCCGGCAGCGTCTTCACGCCGTTGAGCTTGCAAGACAGCACCGCTTGTCGCACGGCCTCGATCGCTTCGGCACGAGTGAAACTCTTGCGCCAGGCAATCACGACCCGACGCGAGGGCTGAGGATCGTCGAACGGCAGGTAGCGCAGCATGTTGTCGCTGCCTGGGCTGGACGGTACCGACGCCTGCGGCAGCACCGTGATGCCGATACCCGACGCGACCATGTGACGTATCGTTTCCAGCGACGAGCCTTCGAAAGTGCGGGCGATGCCGCCGCCATTGGTGGAGAAGCGCGACATTTCTGGGCAGACTTCCAGCACCTGATCGCGGAAGCAGTGACCTGCACCCAGTAACAGCATCGTTTCAGTCTTGAGTTCTGCGCTGCTGATCTTTTTGCGTTCGGCCCATTGGTGATGACGGGGAAGTGCAACCATGAAGGGCTCGTCATACAAGGGCCGCACCATCAGCCCCTGCTCATTGAAAGGCAGAGCCATGATCGCCGCGTCCAGTTCTCCGGCGCGCAGCATCTCAAGCAGTCTGACGGTGAAGTTTTCCTGCAAGATCAACGGCATCTGCGGCACGCGCTCGATCAGCGTGGGCACCAGCTGGGGTAGCAGATAGGGCGCGATGGTATAGATCACACCGACGCGCAGTGGCCCTACCAGGGGATCCTTGTTCTGTTTGGCGATGTTTTTGATGAAGGCGGTCTGTTCGAGCACATGCTCGGCCTGGGCAATTATCTGGGCACCGATAGGTGTGACAGAAATTTCAGAGCCGCCGCGCTCGAAGATGGCAACGCCGAGTTCATCCTCGAGCTTTTTGATCGCGACTGACAGCGTCGGCTGAGCGACGAAGCAGGCTTCGGCAGCGCGTCCGAAATGCTTCTCGCGCGCGACGGCGACGATGTATTTCAGTTCTGTCAATGTCATGCTGATTAGTTTCGCACAGAAGATGATCAGACGCGAAGATAGTCTTCTCTGGCGCCCAGCCATCGCGCAAGGTGTGCATCGGCAATGTTCGGCGCCTCGTTCAGCAGGCGCTGCGCGAGGTCTCGGGCTTTCTCAACCAGCCACTGGTCTCTTTCAAGATCAGCAAATCTCAGCATTGCCTGTCCAGACTGGCGAGCGCCAAGGAATTCACCGGGGCCACGGATCTCGAGATCGCGGCGGGCGATCTCGAAGCCATCCGCGGTCTCGCGCATGATGGCCAGCCGCTCTTTAGCCACCGGGCCCAGCGGCCCCTGGTACATCAGCAGGCAGATACTGGCCGCCGATCCGCGTCCGACGCGGCCACGCAACTGGTGTAACTGCGACAGACCGAAGCGTTCAGCATGTTCGATGACCATCAGTGAGGCATTTGGCACATCGACGCCGACTTCGATCACGGTCGTCGCCACCAGCAAGTGCAGATCGCCATGCGCGAATGCCTCCATCACCTGCTGTTTGTCGGCGGGTTTGAGCCGTCCGTGCACCAGTCCTACCTTTAGCTCGGGCAGCGCGGCAGACAGCAGCTCAAAGGTCTCGGTGGCAGTTTGTAATTGCAAGGCTTCGGATTCTTCGATCAGTGGGCACACCCAGTACACCTGCCGTCCCTCCAGCGCCGCCGCGTGCACGCGGTCGATCACTTCGTCGCGCCGGTCCTGACTCACCAGCCGCGTCACGACCGGCGTTCTTCCGGGAGGCAGCTCATCGATTACCGAGACCTCAAGGTCTGCGAAATACGTCATGGCCAGCGTGCGCGGTATGGGCGTGGCCGACATCATCAGCTGGTGCGGAACGTTGTCCACGCCCTTGTTGCGCAGCGTGAGGCGCTGCGCGACGCCGAACCGATGCTGTTCATCGACGATCACAAGCCCGAGTCTGGCAAATTCAACGTCTTGCTGAATCAGCGCGTGAGTGCCGATCACCAGCTGCGCGTCGCCGGATTCGATATACGCGCGTGCTTGCTCTTTCTCGCGTTTTTTCAGGCTGCCAGTCAGCCAGGCGACTTTTACACCCAGCGGCTCCATCCACGCCGCGATCTTGCGGAAGTGCTGCTCGGCGAGAATTTCCGTCGGTGCCATCAGCGCGGCCTGATAACCGCAGTCGATCGCCTGCGCAGCAGCCAGTGCAGCGACGATGGTTTTGCCGCTACCAACATCACCCTGCAGAAGCCGCTGCATCGGAAACGATGCCTTCAGATCGGCGCGTATTTCGTCGAGCACACGCTGCTGGGCGCCGGTGAGTGCAAAAGGCAGCGCGTTGAGGAATGCCGCTGTCAGCGCGCCGGCTTTCGCCAGTGCGGGCGCACCTTGCTGACGGCGTACGGCTTGCGCGCGCTTCATCGACAGCTGCTGCGCCAGCAGTTCATCAAACTTCACCCGCATCCATGCGGGATGCGTGCGCTCGGCCAGCTCATGCTCAGCGACATCTGGTGGCGGATTGTGCAGCAGGCGGATCGCCGGTTCGAATGGCATCAGCGTCAGCGATTCGCGCACGCTGTCGGGCAAGCTGTCGTCCCAGGAGATGCGAGTCATTGCATTGGCAATCGCCTTGCGCAGCAGCGTCTGAGACAAGCCCTCGCCGCTCGGGTAGACAGGCGTCAGCGCATCGGGCAGAGGCGTGCCCTCGTCCACGGCTCTGACGGTGGGGTGCACCATTTCATCGCCAAAGAAGCCATGGCGCAGCTCGCCGCGAACACGCAGCCGTTTGCCCACCGCCATCTGGGTCGCCTGGCTGCCGTAAAAATTCAGGAAGCGCATGGTCAGAAGACCGGTGCCATCGCTGAGCTTGACCACCAGCTGGCGGCGGGGACGGAATTGCACATCGCAGTCACTGACCACGCCCTCAACCTGCACGACCATCCCGGGTCTCTCTGCGGCCTCATGAATCGTTGACAGCTGAGTCTCATCCTCGTAGCGCATCGGTAGGTGCAGCACCAGCGCCATGTCGGTAGACAGGCCCAGTCGTGCCAGCTTGTCGCTGGTGCGCAGACTTTTCTGGGGTGAGGATTTTTTTCGGGGAGCGGGCATGGCAGGCTGAGATGGCGGGCGCGACGTAGAATACCGGCTTTTGCCACCAGCCCGCCAGCGCGGCAGCGCTCGCGAGCGGCCGTACTGGAGCAAAACGCTCCATCCTGCCTTCCCGTCATGTATTCACTCTCCGATTTTGATTTTGAATTGCCGCCCGATCTGATCGCTCAGGTACCGCTGCCGGAGCGCAGCGCTTCCCGGTTGCTGGAAGTCGCCCCGCACAGCCTGAATGACCGGATCTTCACCGATATTCTGAATTTGCTGAACCCGGGCGATGTGATGGTGTTCAATGACACGCGCGTGCTGAATGCGCGCTTTTTCGGTGTCAAGGAAACCGGCGGCAAGGTTGAGGTACTGGTCGAGCGCGTGCTCGATATATCGACGGTGCTGGCTCAGGTGCGGGCGTCAAAATCGCCGCCGCCCGGGACGCGAATGCGGCTGGCTGATACCTTTGACGTGACTGTTGGCGAGCGCGTGGGCGAATTTTTTACGCTGCGATTTCCTGGGGAGGCGATTGCACTGATCGACGCGCACGGCAGCTTGCCGCTACCGCCTTACATTGCCCATGAGGCCGGTGAGCAGGATGAGCAACGCTATCAGACGGTATTTGCGCGCTCACCCGGCGCAGTGGCTGCGCCAACGGCCGGGCTGCATTTCGATCAGCCCTTACTGGACCAGCTTCAGGCAAAAGGTATTCGTCTTGCCTGGCTGACGCTGCATGTGGGTGCAGGCACTTTCCAGCCAGTGCGGACCGAGAATATCGCTGAGCACAAGATGCACAGCGAATGGTTTCATATACCCTCTGAGACGGCGGCATTGGTTAATGAGGCACGGCGCAAGGGAAATCAGGTGATTGCGGTCGGTACCACCAGCCTGCGCGCGCTGGAGTCTGCATCGCAGAGTGGAGAGCTACAGGCGGGTAGCGGCGATACCCAGATATTCATTACGCCCGGCTATTCGTTCAAAACCGTCACGCGACTGGTGACGAATTTTCACCTGCCTAAATCCACACTGATGATGCTGGTGTCCGCATTTGCTGGTTATGAACGGATACGCACCGCATATGCTCATGCGATCGCGCAGCGCTATCGTTTTTTCAGTTATGGCGATGCCATGCTGGTCGATCAGGAACCACAATCATGAAATACACTCTGCTGAAAACCGACGGGCTGGCGCGGCGCGGGCGGCTGGAGACTGCTCATGGCACGATAGAGACGCCCATCTTCATGCCAGTCGGAACCTACGGTTCTGTGAAGGCAATGTCGCCTCTGGAGCTCGAAAAGATTAATGCACAGATCATTCTTGGAAATACTTTTCATTTATGGCTGCGTCCCGGTCTAGATATTGTTCGCCAGTTTGGTGGACTGCACCGTCTCATTGGCTGGGATAAGCCGATCCTGACCGACTCTGGCGGATTTCAGGTGTTCTCGCTGGGCGAGATGCGGAAAATCACAGAAGAAGGCGTGAAGTTTGCTTCACCCATCAATGGTGACCGACTGTTCCTGTCGCCTGAAATCTCCATGCAGATCCAGCGGGTGCTGAACTCTGACATCGTGATGCAGTTTGACGAGTGCACGCCCTATGAGATTGACGGACGTCCTGCCACGCGTGATGAAGCAGGCAAATCCATGCGAATGTCCCTGCGTTGGGCAAAGCGTTCGATCGACGAATTCCGCCGTGAGGAGAACCCGAATGCCTTGTTCGGCATTGTCCAGGGCGGCATGTTCGAAGATTTGCGCGATGAATCACTGGCAGGATTAAACGAACTCGGTTTTCAAGGCATGGCCATCGGCGGGTTGTCCGTGGGTGAACCTAAAGAAGACATGCAGCGCATCCTTGCGCACACGGCGCCCCGGCTGCCAGCGGAGAAGCCGCACTACCTGATGGGGGTGGGCACGCCGGAAGATCTGGTCGATGGTGTGGCGAATGGCATTGACATGTTTGACTGTGTGATGCCGACACGCAATGCGCGGAATGGCTGGCTGTTCACACGGTTTGGTGATGTGAAGATAAAAAACGCGCGCCACAAGGACGAAGATAAACCGCTGGATGAAAGTTGTACGTGTTACACCTGCCAGAATTTTTCTCGTGCATATCTGCATCATTTGCATCGTTGCGGAGAAATTCTCGGTGCGCAGCTCAATACTATCCATAATCTTCATTACTATCTGCAGCTGATGCAAGAGATGCGCGATGCCATTGATGCTGAAAGATTCAGCAAATTTCGCGAACGTTTTCATTCAGATCGGTCTGTGCATCTCTGATTGCAGCCTAGATCGACAGGATCTTGCTTAGCGCTAGCACAAAGCAAGGGAACTGCTGCCTCTGATTTTTCCCTGAATTTGCAGTGATTTGGCGTGGTGCTGAATCATTCAACATTTAATGGGAGGATTGATGGACAGTTCACCACCAGATCGCGCACGACTGAGAAATTTTTTTAATCTTCATAGTCCCGCGAGTAATACACAAGACGGACAGCAAGCGACGAACGATCGTCAGGCGCTTCCGGAAATGCGTACAGGCCAACAGACGGATCCTTTGCTGCAGTCATTGCAATGGCTAGACGTTTTATCGCAACCCACTCCCCTGAATTCTGGCACTCCTCCGGCAAGCGATAAGGATGACCAGGATTTTGGCGGCGATTTTTCACTCAGTGATTTGCTCAAGTCGCTGTCCAGTGACCGAATAGAGTCGGCTGTTGTCGATGGCCGCGATTTGCCGCCGCTCGCCGCAGCGGTGGCGGTGTATTACCCGGAGCTGGCAAATCAACCTCATGCGCGTGCCGACAGAGTCAGAAAATTGCTGGCAGAGGGCGCCAATCCGCGAGAATGCGATCCGGTGTTTTGCAGGAGTCCGCTTCACTGGGCTTGTATCTACGCCGATCCTGAAGTGGTTCGCGTGATTTGCGATGCCCTGAGAGCCAGTGCATCCGTGTTGCAGCAGCAGTCAATATCTAGTCGTGGCTGTGACCTTAATCTGCCTGATGTCAATGGATTGTTCCCTCTGCAGGCATTGGTGAAGCTCAGGCGCGCGCCGGGGCATGCAGAGATTGTTGAATATCTGATCGGGCAGGGAGCAGATCTGTCCTGTCTCGACAAAGGCGGTACCGAATTGCTGTTCGCCGATTTTCTGACCGTTGATCTGGCAAGAGTAATCCTCAACCAGGGCATCAGCGTAGACTGCCGTGACCATCTCGGCGCTACGCCTTTGCATAGAGCCGCGATGCGCGATGATCTACCGCTGGTAAGGTTTTTCCTCGATCAGCGAGCGGATCCTAATGCACGGGCTTTTTTGGGCGGCACAGTGCTCAATCGGTTTGGCCTCAGCCTCGAGATCGTGTCAGCCTTGCTTGAATACGGCGCAAAAGTCGACCTGTCCGATGATCTGGGCATGACGCCGCTGATGTTTGCCTGCCATGACAGTAACTTGCCGCTGATGAAGCTGCTGCTGGCGCATGGCGCGTCCCCGCAGGCGGTGTCCCTCGATGGTATGAGCGTTTTGGACCACGCACGAGACCCTGAGACCGCCCGTTTCCTGGAAACAGAGGCCGGGCTGGCGCCATACCTTCGGCTGGCTGACGACTGACTGCCGGGTAGCTCGCCCAGCTCAGGCCAGAGCAAAAGGGGCGCGGTCGGCCTTATCTCTGCAATGATAGAATGCCGCGTCCTGAAAAACATTCATCCGGAGTACTCAATGTTCATTTCCAACGCCTATGCGCAGGCAGCGGCACCCGCAGGCGCGGCCGGCGGCCTGATGAGCTTTTTGCCCATCATTCTGATGTTCGTCGTGCTGTATTTCCTGATGATCCGCCCGCAGATGAAACGGCAGAAGGAGCAGAAAGCGATGATCGACGCGCTGGCCAAGGGCGACGAAGTCGTCACAGCAGGTGGTCTGGTCGGTAAAGTCAGCAAGGTCGGCGACGCTTACATCCATGTCGATGTGGCCAGTGGCACCGAGATCGTGATGCAGAAAGCTGCAGTTACGATGCTGCTGCCCAAGGGCACGATCAAAGACCTCTGAGCACTGTCTGCCCAACCTGTCCGGCCTTTTGCGCCGGACATTTCTTTTTGCAAGGCGTGATGCGATGAATCGCTACCCACTCTGGAAATACCTGATGATCATGCTGGTGCTGGTACTGGGCGTGATCTACACCATACCGAATTTCTTCGGCGAGTCGCCTGCTGTTCAGATCAGTAGCGCCAAGGCCACGGTCAAGCTCGGCCCGCAAGCCGTGGTGATGGCTTCGGAGGCACTGAGCAAGGCGGGCGTCCGTGCCGAGAATGTCTTCTATGAAGATCTCGGTAATAACGGCACGGTCCGCGCGCGCTTTGCCAGCACAGATCTTCAGTTCAAGGCCAAGACCGTTCTGGAGCAGGCACTGAACCGCGATCCTTCTGACCCGAGCTACCTGGTGGCGTTCAACCTGTTGCCCAATACGCCGGCATGGCTGCAGAGCCTGCACGCGCTGCCGATGTATCTGGGACTGGATCTGCGCGGAGGTGTGCATTTCCTGATGCAGGTTGATACGCGGGCGGTGATCACCAAGCGCATGCAGGGCATACAGACCGGGATTCGCGCGCTGCTGGTCGAGAAGCGCGTCCGCTTTGCCGGCATTTCGCGGGAGGGCGATGCAATCGATGTCCGATTCCGCGATCAGGAAACCCGTGAAGCAGCGCGCAACACGCTGCTTTCGCAGATGCCTGATCTGATGCTCGCTGACGGCGCAGATGCCGAAGGTCTGAAGCTACGCGCAACGCTCAGCCCGGTCGCCCTGAAGCGGACGCTGGAAGAGGCGGTTCAGCAGAATATTTCCACGCTGTCCAAGCGAGTCAACGAACTCGGCGTAGCCGAGCCTGTGATTCAACGTCAGGGCGCCGACCGTATCGTCGTGCAGCTACCCGGCGTACAGGATGTGTCCCGCGCCAAAGACATCATAGGTCGTACCGCCACGCTGGAGGTACGCATGGTGGATGAAACGGTACGTCGAGGAACCGAGGACAGTGCTGCTGTGCCGCTGGGTTCGGAATTGTTCAAGGTGGGTAAGGCAACGCCCGTGATTCTGTACAAAGATCCGGTCATCACCGGCGACTACATCTCGAATGCCGGCGCCAGCTTCGATCAGAACCAGCAGCCCGCAGTCAGCATTGATCTGAATGGCGATGGCGGCCGCAAGATGCGCGAAGCTACCCGCAGCAAAATCGGCAAGCTGATGGCGATCGTGCTGTTCGAAAAAGGTAAGGGCGAAGTGCTGACCGTAGCCACCATTCGCGACGAACTCGGCTCACGCTTCCAGATCACCGGCATGGAATCGCCTACGGCAGCCACCGACCTTGCACTGCTGCTGCGCGCCGGTTCGCTGGCCGCGCCCATGGAAATTATTGAAGAGCGCACCATCGGTCCGCAGCTGGGCGCAGAGAACATCGCCAAAGGCTTCAACTCAACACTGTATGGTTTTGCAGCGATCGCTGCGTTTATGGTGATCTATTACCTGCTGTTCGGTGCGTTCAGCGTGATCGCGCTGGCGGTCAATGTGATGCTGCTGATCGCCGTGCTGTCTCTGTTGCAGGCAACGCTGACATTACCCGGTATCGCGGCGATTGCCCTTACGCTCGGTATGGCAATCGATGCCAACGTGCTGATCAACGAGCGTGTACGTGAAGAACTGCGTCAGGGGAATACGCCGCAGGCGGCGATCGCTGCCGGTTTTGAGCGTGCGTGGGCGACCATTCTTGATTCGAACGTCACCACGCTGATCGCCGGTCTGGCGCTGCTCATTTTCGGTTCAGGGCCGATCCGTGGTTTTGCGGTTGTGCACTGCCTCGGAATTCTGACCTCGATGTTCTCTGCGGTGGTGGTCGCGCGTGCGTTGACCAATCTCTGGTACGGCCGCCGCAAGAAACTCAACAGCGTCTCCATCGGACAAGTATGGAAGCCCGAAGCCTGATGGCAACGGCTTGATTAAGGAACGCAGATCATGGAATTTTTTCGCATTAAAAAAGATATCCCGTTCATGCGGCATGCGCTGGTCTTCAATGCCATCTCAGCGCTGACCTTTGTGGCGGCAGTCTTCTTCCTCTTCTCTAAAGGCTTACACCTGTCGATCGAATTCACCGGCGGTACGGTGATGGAAGTCGCCTACACCAAGCCAGCTGATCTGGAGGGCATACGCAAGGTCGTCAATGACCTGGGTTACACCGATAGTCAAGTGCAAAGCTTTGGTACCGCTCAGGATGTGCTGATTCGTCTGCCGGTGCAAAAGGGCAGCAATAGCGCACAGGTCAGCACGCAGGTAATCGATGCCCTGAAAGCGCAGGACGCATCGGTCGGCCTCAAGCGCGTTGAATTCGTCGGTCCGCAAGTCGGTGAAGAGCTGGCCCACGATGGTCTGACCGCGCTGGCTTTCGTCGTAGTCGGCATCATGATCTATCTGGCGTTCCGTTTCGAGTGGAAGTTTGCTGTCGCCGCCATCATCGCCAACCTGCATGATGTGGTGATCATCCTGGGTTTTTTCGCCTTCTTTCAATGGGAGTTCTCGCTGACCGTTCTCGCAGCGGTATTGGCCGTGCTGGGATATTCGGTGAATGAATCGGTGGTCGTGTTCGACCGCGTCCGCGAAACTTTCCGAGATCGTCGTTTCGGCAAGCTAGAAACTCCCGAGGTACTTAACCATGCAATCACCAGCACGATATCGCGTACGATTATCACCCACGGCTGCACTGAGCTAATGGTTCTGTCGATGCTGTTATTCGGTGGGCCGACGCTGCATTACTTTGCCGTGGCGCTGACCATCGGTATTTTGTTTGGTATTTATTCTTCCGTTTTCGTGGCCGCAGCCGTCGCGATGTGGCTGGGTGTTAAACGTGAGGACTTGATTAAGCCAGTCAAACCAAAAGACGAGACAGATGGTGCAGTAGTCTGAGTCCTTACCCAGTGCGATGAGTAGAAAGAGTCTGAGTCGTTGACCAGACTCTTTTTTATTTTCAGTAATTTGTATTTACGAATGTCCCTTCATCGCGCATGATGCCTGCTTGATACGAATACGACAGTATTCTGTCGATGGCATGTAATTCGTCGCCATGAATTTGATATCCTAACCAGCACCTCCACGATCATTCGTCATTCCTTCATTCTGTGTCACCTGCAATAGGTGGAGCGACCAGTGCCTGATGATTACGACAGCCCCTGGAAAGAAGCGATCGAGCGCTATTTCCCCGACTTCCTGCAGTTTTACTTTCCCACCGCGCATGCCCGTATCGACTGGAATCAGCCTTACCTGTTCCTCGATCAGGAATTACGGGCGGTCGTGCATGATGGCGAACTCGGCAAACGCGTTGTCGACAAGCTCGCAAGAGTTTCTTGTCACAGCGGGCAATCTGAATGGGTGTACGTACACATCGAAGTCCAGGGCGAGCAACAGGACACATTCGCCGAACGGATGTTCGTTTACCACTACCGGCTATTCGACCGCTACCGAACCCCGATTGCGAGTCTGGCGGTACTAGCCGATGACCGGGCGAACTGGCGACCCGAGGTTTTTGCTTATGAAAGCTGTGGCTGCGAGCTGGCGTTGCGCT